>ENA-UEPG01002027-UEPG01002027.1-human-gut-metagenome-genome-assembly--contig:-NODE-2027-length-13757-cov-4.346126_pt1 | contig 13757 bp, 11 predicted proteins | sample MGYA00242893_ERZ507902 | MGnify/ENA primary metagenome ERZ507902 (study PRJEB26167, sample SAMN06115491) | human gut metagenome | host: Homo sapiens | place: China:Gansu | collected 2015-04-23... | reverse complement strand
TGCGGTTACCGCTGTTCACGTCTACTACGTGAAGCGCCTCAGTGTGCTCAATAATCAGGTAGGCACCACTCTTGTAGGATACTGTTTTACCAAAAGACGATTTAATCTGTTTGGTGATACCAAAATTGTCATAAATGGGAAGCTGACCTTTGTATAATTTGACAATGCCTGCCCGTTCGGGGGCAATCAGTGTCACATAATCCCTGATTTCGTTGAATACCGCTTCGTTGTTGACGTAGATATTTTCGAACGAGGGATTGAAAAGGTCGCGTAACAAGGCTACGGCACGGCTGGTTTCCTCATAAATCAGTGTAGGAAACTTTGTAGCCTTTTGTACCTTGGTGATACTTTCTTCCCAGTGCTTCAGCAATACTTTAAGCTCTCCGTCGAGTTCGGCAACACGTTTGCCTTCTGCCACTGTGCGTACGATCACTCCGAAGTTTTTCGGTTTGATGCTCATCAGTAACTGTTTCAGGCGCGCACGTTCTTCGCTCGATTTAATTTTTTGAGAAACGGAAACCTTATCATTAAAAGGAATCAGTACCAGATATCTTCCTGCAAACGAGATTTCGGAAGTCAGGCGTGGTCCCTTGGTAGAGATAGGTTCCTTTACGATTTGCACCACTACTTCTTGTCCTACCTTTAATGTATTGGCTACAGTGCCATCCTTGTCAAGGTCGGGAAGCAGGGTTGCTTTCGAAATGGGATTAAGCTTTTTTTTGTCGCTTAAAGTCTGCTTTACGTACTTTTCGAGTGAGTTAAATTGAGGACCCAGGTCTAAATAATGAAGGAAAGCATCTTTCTCATAACCGACATCCACGAAGCAAGCATTCAGTCCGGGCATCAATTTCTTGACACGGCCTAAATACATATTGCCCACCGAAAAAGAAATATTTCTTCCTTCGCTTTGAAGTTCCACCAGACTCTTGTCCTCAAGTAGGGCGATGGATACTTCTTTGGGCTGTACGTCTACTACTAGTTCGCTTGTCACCTCTATTTCCTATATTATTTAATTTTGTAAAAAATGAACGAATAACTCAATGGGTTTGTTCATTCAATCGGGCATTTAAACAAAGAACAAACTCGAAAGACATAGCTTCACAAGTTTGTTCTTTATTTCTGTCCAGATTCAGACTAAAAATTACTTTTTGCTTTTATGTCTGTTCTTTCTTAGTCTTTTTTTACGCTTGTGCGTAGACATTTTATGTCTTTTTTTCTTCTTTCCGCTTGGCATAGCTTCAAAATTTTATGGGTTAATACTCTTGTTTATTATTTCTTTACCGAAAGGGTGAATGTCTTAGCTGGTTTGAACGCCGGAATGTTGTGTTCCGGAATGATGATAGTCGTATTCTTAGAAATATTACGAGCGGTTTTTTGAGCTCTTTTCTTTACGACGAAGCTACCAAATCCACGGAGGTAAACATTCTCGTCCTTAGACAAAGAATCTTTCACTGCATCCATAAATGCCTCAACTGTTGTAAGTACTGTTACTTTGTCAACACCGGTGTTCTTTGCAATTTCGTTTACAATATCTGCTTTAGTCATTTTTCCTTAAAAAAAATATTATTACTATGTTCTTTCTAATTTTTTGGACTGCAAATATATAGCTTTTTAGTCTCCCAAAAAAATATATCCCGAACAATTTTCTAAAAAAGTCGCTTCATTAAGCTTTCTTAGTTCGTAATTAAACGAAAATGACTACTTTTGTGCAAGGATAAAGTTAACAAAAAGTAGAATCCGTCCAAAAAGCATGAACCGGAATTTCAGCAATGCAATAGAGAATTGGTACAAGGAATATAAACGTGAACTTCCCTGGAGGGATTCGGCAGATCCGTATGTAATATGGATATCGGAAATCATTCTTCAGCAAACGCGTGTGGTGCAGGGGTACGATTATTTCGTCCGCTTTATGAAACGTTTTCCCGATGTCGCCACTTTGGCCGAGGCGGATGAAGACGAAGTGATGAAGTATTGGCAGGGACTGGGCTATTATTCGCGTGCTCGTAATTTGCATGCCGCCGCCAAGAGCATGAATGGGGTATTTCCGAAAACTTATCCTGAGGTGCGTGCCCTCAAAGGGGTAGGGGAGTATACAGCCGCTGCCATTTGTTCTTTTGCGTATAACATGCCTTATGCGGTGGTCGATGGAAATGTATATCGAGTGCTGTCGCGTTATTTGGGCATCGATACTCCGATTGATTCTACAGAAGGGAAAAAATTGTTTGCGGCTGTGGCGGATGAATTGCTGGATAGAAAGAACCCCGCATTATACAATCAGGCTATTATGGACTTCGGAGCGATCCAATGTTCTCCTCAAACTCCCAACTGCATGTTTTGTCCATTGGCTGACAGTTGTGCGGCACTGGCAAAGGGGACAGTGGCGGAGCTTCCGGTCAAGCAGCACAAAATAAAAACGACCAATCGTTATTTCAATTATATATATGTACGCATGGGCGTGCATACTTTCATAAATAAAAGGACGGGAAATGATATTTGGAGAAATCTGTTCGAGCTTCCGTTGATTGAAACTCCGGTTGCTGTTTCGGAGGAGGAATTTTTGGCACTGCCCGAATTCAAGGCATTGTTTGCCCCCAAGGAACTTCCGGTAGTCCGTTCGGTTTGCCGGGACGTGAAACACGTGCTTTCCCACCGGGTGATTTATGCCAATTTTTATATAGTAGATCTTCCGGAAGATAGTCATTCGTTTGCTGCTTATCAAAAAATAAAGGCTGAAGAGCTGGAACAATATGCCGTCTCAAAACTGGTGCATGCCTTTATAGAGAAATACATCGATTGAAATAGAAACTGAATATATTTTGTTGAATTATAAATATCTAAAATTATGAAACGACCTTACTTACTATTAGCCTGTCTTTCTCCCGTAGCTTGCCTGATGGCCGCAAGTGGACAAAAAGGAGGAAAAAACAAACAGAAGGTGAATGACCGACAACTGCCGAATGTGGTGTTTATCTATGCAGATGATTTGGGATATGGCGATCTGGAATGTTATGGAGCTAAAAATGTACAAACTCCTAATGTTAACCGTTTGGCATCCGAAGGTATTCGCTTTACTAATGCGCATGCTACTGCGGCTACCAGTACTCCTTCACGTTACTCCATGCTTACGGGAGAATATGCCTGGCGTCGTCCGGGAACGGATGTAGCAGCCGGAAATGCCGGAATGATTATCCGTCCGGAAGATTACACGATGGCCGATATGTTTAAAAATTCCGGTTATGTGACTGCTGCTCTCGGTAAATGGCATTTGGGACTGGGAGATAAAAGCGGAGAGCAAGACTGGAATGCTCCACTTCCCGCTGCATTGGGGGATTTGGGATTTGACTATTCATACATTATGGCTGCTACTGCCGACCGTGTGCCCTGTGTATTTATTGAAAACGGAAAAGTGGCAAACTATGACCCGAGTGCCCCTATCGAAGTCAGCTACCGCAAACCTTTTGAAGGAGAACCTTTAGGGAAAGATCATCCGGAGCTGTTGTATAACCAGAAACACAGTCATGGACATGATATGGCTATCGTAAACGGAATCGGCCGCATCGGTTATATGAAAGGGGGAGGCAAGGCTTTATGGAAAGATGAAAATATTGCCGACTCGATCACTACACATGCCATCAACTTTATTCGCGAACATAAGGATGAACCGTTCTTTATGTATTTTGCAACGAACGATGTGCACGTTCCACGCTTTCCACACGAGCGTTTCCGTGGTAAAAATCCGATGGGGTTGCGCGGAGATGCCATTGTACAGTTCGACTGGAGTGTAGGGCAAATCCTGGAAACACTTGACAAGCTGGGACTTTCTGAAAACACATTGATTATTCTTTCCAGTGATAACGGTCCTGTTGTGGATGATGGTTATCAGGATCGTGCAGAGGAGCTGCTCAACGGGCACAGTCCGGCAGGTCCGCTGCGTGGCAACAAATATAGTGCTTTCGAAGGTGGAACCCGTATTCCCGCCATTGTGCGCTGGCCTAAGAAAATTACTCAGCCGCAGGTGTCGGATGTATTGGTTTCACAAATCGACTGGCTGGCCTCTTTAGCTTCCCTGGTTGATGCAAGGGTTCCCAAAGGAGCGGCTCCCGATAGTTTTGACCGTCTGGGCAACTGGCTGGGAACGGATTCTACCGACCGTCCTTGGGTGATTGAGCAAGCCTCTAACCACACACTGTCAGTACGTACCAAGGACTGGAAATACATTGAACCTAACGACGGTCCTCACATGATAACCTGGGGACCTAAAATAGAAACGGGTAATCTGCGCATTCCGCAATTGTATGACATGACTAAAGATTATGAACAGGAGAATCTTGCAGAGAAGAATCCAGCCAAGCTTTTTGAATTGCAAACCATTTTGAGAAAAGTGCGCAATAAAACTTATAGAGCTTTATAAAAGTTGTAACAATTCTTGCATTCTATTGTTATTCTATTTAATTTTGGCAACGAAATTCGGTATTTAGAAACATAAAATTCTGAGAATATGTCAGTAAATAAAGTGATATTGATAGGAAATGTCGGAAAAGACCCTGAAGTGAGATATTTGGATACAGGTATTGCTGTAGCCAGTTTTCCTTTGGCTACGACCGACCGCGCATATACTTTGTCGAATGGTACACAAGTGCCCGAACGGACCGAATGGCACAATCTTGTCCTTTGGCGCGGACTGGCAGAAACTGCCGAAAAGTATGTACATAAAGGTGATAAGCTCTATGTGGAGGGGAAAATAAGAACCCGTTCTTATGATGACCAGAATGGGGCTAAACGCTATGTTACCGAGATTTTTGTGGATAATATGGAAATGCTCACTCCGAAAGGTACCGGTTCGGGATCGTATGCTCCGGCACAGCAGCAGGCTGCTGCTCCCGTGAGACCTCAATCGCAACAACCGCAGCAACCGGTGTCTTCGCAAGATAATTCGGCGGATGACCTGCCGTTTTAATGGTTAATGGCTACAAGTTAAGAGTTAGAATTGCCATCCGGCATCTAACCTTAACTTGTAGTGATAACTTTTAGCTGACAACTTGTGGCACATGATTTGCATGTAGCTACTTATTATTAACTTAAAACCAATATTTTGGACCCAGACGCTTATTTATGCCAATTGGCAGAAATTTTTAACGGAATATCCGTAAACACACCTTCATTATCGGCAATAATAGCCATTATTCTGGCAGGTTTGCTCCTGCTCGCCTCGGGCTTTGCTTCGGCATCCGAAATCGCTTTCTTCTCACTTTCGCCTTCCGATCTGAATGATATAGAAGAAGGCAATCATCCTTCTGATGGGAAAATCAGCAATCTGCTCGCAGACTCCGAACGTTTGTTGGCAACCATTCTTATCACAAACAACTTTGTGAATGTAACCATTATCATGCTCTGTAACTTCTTCTTCATGAATGTCTTTGTCTTTCATTCGCCTCTTGCAGAGTTTTTGATACTGACTGTTATCCTGACTTTCCTCTTGTTGCTTTTCGGAGAGATTATGCCTAAGATCTATTCGGCCCAGAAGACATTGGCTTTCTGCCGTTTCTCCGCTCCGGTCATCTATGTGTTGCGTAAAGTATTTGCTCCTATCTCTGCTGTGTTAGTACATTCTACGGCTTTCTTGAATAAACATTTTGCCAAAAAGAATCACAATATATCGGTTGACGAACTTTCTCATGCCCTTGAACTGACCGACAAGGCCGAACCTACGGAAGAAAATAATATACTGGAAGGCATCATTCGTTTTGGTGGCGAAACAGCCAAGGAGGTTATGACTTCCCGCCTCGACGTGGTCGATCTTGATATACGTACTCCTTTTAAAGATGTAATTCAATGTATTATCGACAATGCATATTCCCGTATCCCCATCTATTCGGGCACACGTGATAATATCAAGGGGGTACTTTATATCAAGGATCTGTTGCCCCACCTTAATAAGGGTGACAATTTCCGTTGGCAGTCACTGATCCGTCCGGCGTATTTTGTGCCGGAAACTAAAATGATCGATGATCTTTTACGTGATTTTCAGGCAAATAAGATTCATATTGCCATTGTTGTGGATGAATTCGGGGGTACATCGGGAATTGTGACAATGGAGGATATCATTGAAGAGATCGTTGGGGAGATTCATGATGAATATGATGATGAAGAGCGTACCTATACGGTGATTAACGATCATACCTGGGTGTTTGAGGCTAAAACGCAGTTGACCGATTTTTATAAGATTACGAAGGTCGACGAAGATGATTTTGACAAAGTAGATGGAGATGCCGATACACTGGCCGGACTGTTGCTCGAGATAAAGGGAGAATTTCCGGCACTCCATGAGAAGGTTCTCTATCATCGATACGAATTTGAAGTGCTGGCTATGGATAGCCGGAGAATCCTGAAAGTGAAGTTTACCGTTAACGAGCCTTCCACAGAGGAAGAAGTTTCCTGATATCAGCTTTTGCCATGGCTTTGTTACGGGAATATAAAGAAATTGCTTATCAGTGGGGAATCTGGAAAACAGAAGAGTCCCCGGAAGAACTTTTGGCACTGTTGCCCGATCCGGAAAGATATGAGCAACAGTTGACGCGCTTTTCTTCACCTCATCGTAAATTGGAATGGCTTTCCGTACGTGTATTGCTATATCAGTTGCTGGGGGAGGAAAAGACAATTGAATATGCTCCCAGTGGCAAACCCCATTTGGCGGATTCTTCTTATTTCATCAGCATTTCTCACACTCGCGGCTATGTCGCAGTTATACTGAGTCCCGTGTCCGAAGTGGGAATCGATATCGAGCAATACGGGCAGCGGGTGCACAAGGTCGCTCATAAATATATGCGTCCGGACGAGTTGATTTCTGAATATCATGGAGAAGATACCTGGTCTTTACTTTTACATTGGTCAGCAAAAGAAGTGATGTTTAAGTGTATGGATACTTCAGAGGTCGATTTTAGGGAGCATCTTCGCATCATGCCGTTCCAGGTATGTGAACACGGGGAGTTTCCGGCGGAAGAATACCGTACGGAACATAAGAAGAAGTTCATGATCCGCTATTTGCTGCATCCGGACTTTGTGATGACGTGGCAAGTGACATCTGCGTATTCCGTGAATGAATGTGATATTATGAAGAAAATACAATGATAAAGCGTATCCTATTATTGGCGATCGTTATTGGGGGTGGTATGACAACCGTTGCTCAAAACAGCATAGATACTTTGTTTGTGTCTGTCAGTCAACGTTTGTCCGGTCATCCCTCTGAACTCATCTATTTGCAGACCGGCAAAGATATATATGAAACGGGAGAAGATTTATGGTTTAAGGCCTATCAATTGGATGCCAAATCGTTCGCGTTGTCGGAACAAAGCGAAACGCTCTACTTGCAGATGCTTAATGATAAGGATAGTGTGGTTTGGGCCGAAAAGTATCCCATAGAGAAGGGGATTGCTGAGGGCCATGTATATATAGATACAAAATTATCGGAGGGCAATTATCGGTTGGGAACCTATACCCGCCACTCATATTATAATGATACGACCGGAATATCTCCGGAACGTAAAATCAGGATAGTCAGGAATATCGCTCTTGATTCTTTGCCGGAGCATCGAGAGAAGCCGGGTGAGTTCCGGTTCAATCTTTTTCCCGAAGGAGGAAATCTGGTCTCAGGTTTACCGTTCCGTTTGGCGTTTAAAGCGACCGGTAGCGGAGGATGTCCGGTCGATGTGGAAGGAACATTGTATCAGGATGAAATTCCTGTTTTGTCTTTTAAAAGTAGCCACGATGGGATGGGAGTCATACCTTTTACTCCTTCCTCCGGCAAAGAATACCGGATAGAGCTGGCGAACGGGTATAGTTATGCTTTACCTGAAATCTATCGGCAGGGGATGGGGCTCCGGTTATCCGGGCGGGACGGGAAACAGCTTGAATTCCTTATTTCCCAAACGGAAGGATTGTCCGATCAGGAGGTATATCTGGTGGGACAGATACGAGGAACCGTCTGCTGTGTGGCAAAAGGGTTGCTGAAAGATCGTTTGAAAATGAAGATACCTCTTTCGGAGTTTCCTTATCAGGGCATAGCGGAGTTTACCTTGTTCAATGCGGCTATGCAGCCTGTGGCGGAAAGGTTGGTATATGTGCATCCGGAAAAGAAGCTTCATATTGATATAGTACCGGAGAAAGAGAGCTATGTTCTTCGGGAAAAAGCTACATTGAAAGTAAAAGTGACAGATGATAATGGACAGCCCGTGAAAGCCGATTTGGGTATCAGTGTGTTTGACAAAGCATACAGCAATCCGGATGACCGGGTGAACATGCTGGCTTATTGTTATTTGTCATCACAGATACGTGGTGCTGTCTGCCGGCCGGCTTATTACTTTGACGAGAAGAATGCTGATCGTATGCAGGCAATGGATCTGTTGTTGCTGACTCAGGGGTGGAGGCGATACGTCTGGGAACTTAACGGAACGGTCCGTCATGGCGAGATGTTTTTGAGGGATGATGTAACGGGAATTCAGACCTTGGGCAGTAAGAAGAAAAGTAAAGGAACGGGAGGTGCTAAACAACTTATTCAGGTTTCGGGCGCCGAAGGAAATTCCACCTATCTGATGACGGATTCCTTGGGACGTTTTACGGTCGATACTGATTTGATGAAGACACTTCGTGGCGGGTATGTGTATCTGAAACCCATGTTGTCGAAAGAGTTTAAACCTGAATTGGAGATTCAGGATTACTTCCCTGCCATCGATAGCATACGGAGAAAGAAGTCTTTTGACTGCTCGCTGATAAATTGTACACAGAGACCCAAAGAGGAGATTTACGATGCACCGGTCGTGAGTGGTGACAGTACCATTCTGCTGGATGAAGTGGTCATTGCCCGCAAGGCTCGTAAGCCGTTCAGAGATAAGCTTATGGGACGTCTGGATAGTTTGGCTCAAATGAATCTGAATAGTGTCTATGTTTGTACTTCGTGTGGGCTTTTATTGAATTATAATCCGGATTATCAGGGACATCATGCACTGGTGGGAGAAGGTGGATGTCCGGCTAAGGGAAGGAAACAACCGGTTGACGGAGAAACTTATAGGATAGCCAAGTATAAATATTATGGGGACGCAAAAGGTGGGGGAGTCTATTTTAGTGTGGTCGATGCACATTCTGTGGTTTATCATGCTGCTGAATTTACCGAAGAGGAACTGCTCCGTATGAATAATATGTGGCGAGTGAAAGGGTATTACGGTAAGCGTGAGTTTTACCAACCGGATGAAATAGATATGCAGTTGCCTGTACCTGATGCCCGCAATACATTGCTATGGGCTCCGTCCGTAGTGACTGACGAAAAAGGTGAGGCTACCGTTTCTTTTTATTGCTCCGACATTAATACCGGTTTTATTGGAGTGGCAGAGGGAGTAGATGGAACAGGACTTTTAGGGACTGATCAATGTGAGTTTAGAGTGATCAGGAGAGCAGACTAAATCTTATAACCGCACGCAGATTCCGGCATGCCGGCAGAGTTCCGGTTGCCATACAATGGTCAGTTCGCCATTGCTGTATTCTATTTGTTTTCCCATAACTGTTTTTATATTATTGAATGTGAATACCACGAAGTACAATACGCTTCCATTCCGGATGCTTATGTATATATCCCGCAACGAACGGACAGAGAGGAACCAGGCGCAATCCCTGCCGTTCAATGTCAGTGAGAACTTTCTCTGCAAGTTGTGAACCTATTCCGTGTCCTCCCAAGGCGGCCGGTACTTCGGTATGTGTCAGATAGATCTCTCCATTTAAAGATTTTATGTATTCTATCCGGGGAACATAACCTTCAACATGAAATTCATATTGATGTTTTTCTTCATTATCTATCAGTTCATAATTTTCAGTCATAATCTTCTTACTTTTAAATCTTGTTTTATTCTACAACATTTAGAGGATAAACTTTGTTTCCTCCTCTTGTTTATTTATGAATCATTTAAACAATTGGATGACGGGATATAACTTTAACAGATAATAATGATTCATGGCAAAACAAATGCATAATCTTTCTGTTGATATTTGACTTATGCGGAGCAACGGTGCCTCGCTTAAAAAACTACCATAGGGAAAGTATCTCGGTTTTAGGATACTGATTTCTGAGTGATTGAACGAATTGTTTTATATTTAAACTTTAGAGATTATGAATAGAAGAGTAATACAGATCTTCTGCATGGTAGTTGGCATGGTACTTGCTTCCTCTTGCGGAGACGAATGTCCGGTAGAACAACCTTACTCGGTTAGGGTATCTGTTAAGGACAAGAACTATTTGAATATATCGCAGTTTCCACAGTTGAGCCCGGTAGACGAAAATCTGCCTTTCCGGACTTATGCGGGAACTCTCTATTACGCCCTGTACGATGCATCTACCGGAGCATTGATCAGAGAGTCGGCGGTCGTCTCTACGGAAGGTGAAGAAAAGGAATACACCCTTACTTTTCCGGGCGTACCCGACGGTGACTACAAATTGGCCGTATGGGGAAATCTGACCACGGACTATCCCGCCGGTATCTTGCATCAGGATGGGAAGGAACATACGGATATTTATGTGACAAGCGGGGACTTGCATTTCTCTCCCGATTATCAGACAGAAGAATTGACACTGGAACGCACGAAGGGAAAGTTGTTACTGCTCTGTTCAAATTTCCCGTCTGAGATAACACGCATTGAACAGAATGTAAGTCATGTTTATCAGTCGACGGATGCCGGCCTCAACTATTCCGGAAGCACTCAAGTTGACAAAAATGTGCCGTTCACCAGTGTCCTGGAGACATTGCTTGCTCCTACTTCGGCAGAGGGACATTCCAAATTAACTTTGACTTTCTATACTGGTGGTACACGTGCATCAGAAACTCCATATCTGAAATTGCCGGTGATGGAGATGGATATGCGGCGTAATGAAATAACTGCTGTTTCTATAGACTACAATACATCAGAAGGAATCTGGGAAATCAAGATGTTCATCCGTGGAGAATGGATCACGATACATCGCCTGGATATTTTCTGATCACTTTTTCTCTTATCTATTTATTAAACTAAACTTTGCTATTATGAAAAAATTAATGTTTCTGGTGGCAGCAAGCTTATTTGTGTTTGCTGCTTGTTCCAGCGAAGATGATTCTTCACCCGAAGTGAATCCTGAAAATGCTGCAATTACATTTGAACTGTCTGCGGTTAATGGTCTGACAGACGGAATTGGAACCCGGATGCCGGTGTATAGCCAGGAGGCCACACAGCATGTCACTCGTGTCAGTGTTTATGCTTTTGTGCAGAACGGCTCGACCTATCTGCATCAAAAGACTTATGATATCACCGGCTGGACCGATGGTACTACCTTTAAACGTTTCGCTGTTCCCGATGCGGATAAACTTCCTGTCGGCGTATATAAGTTTCTGGCCGTAGGACGTGATGCAACTGACCGCTTCTCTGTGACTACACCCACTTCCGGCAATACCAATTATACGGATATGCTTGCTTCTATTGTGAACTCGGGCGATGAATCGGAAATCTTTGCGGGTTCGGCCGATGCGGAAGTGATGGCCCAGGGAGGAACTCGTGTCAGCATTGAGATGACCCGTAAGGTGGCCGGTGTGCTGGGATACTTCAAGAATGTTCCTCAAGTGCTAAACGGAAGTACCGTGAAGTATCTGCGTCTGAAGGTCAGCAACTCCAACCAACAGGTGAACCTGACTAATGGTGTGGGGATCAATACAGCGCCTACTCCTTATAATATAATAGACATGGATCTTTCCGGGCAGGCTGTTTCCAACGGTGTGTATGTAGGTAACGATCTTTCCGGTCAGGGAGTGGTAAAAGTACCTAATTCGCAATTGGGAGGTTCTTTCTATATACCGGTTAGTGGCGTGAGCATGACTTTGGGACTTTATGACGCAAGTGGTGTAGCTATCAAGGAGTGGACTGTGAGTGATACTAACAGTTCGGGAGCAACACAGTTCAATCTGATGGCCAATCATTTTTATTCATTGGGTGTGAAAGGTGCTACGGGCAGTGTAGATGGTGGAACACCGGGGAATCCGGGTGACGATGACGCTCCGGTAGATTTATTAACCGACCAGAACATTGTAATCACTATCAGTCCGGCATGGGAACTGATTCATAACCTGGTGATCCAGTAAAAGTAACTCAAAAACAGAATCATGGTATGGCTATGAGAAAGGCAGGCTATATAACTATCCTTCTGACGGGATTTCTGGCAACGCTCTTGTTGGGCAGCTGCTCAACAGATGATGTTGCCGAACTCCCCTTGGAAGAAGGGGTTCCGGTTCGTTTTGAAATAAAGCGGGATGGGATCATGAGTCGTGCGCCGGGAGATGCAGCTCTTTCTGTCAACAGGATACTGATTCTGCCGTTTCGGAAAACGGATGAGGCATCGTCCAACGATGCAGCTAATTTCGTTCCGGAATATAGCGCAGCCCGACAATTGGATGTCAATTCGTTTCCGGCAGTAGTCACGATGCTTACTCTTTCAGCAGCCTCTACCTATCAGTTGTTGGTGATCGGATATAATCGGAGTGATTATGATTTTGCCAGTGGCGGAGGTGCAACGAAGCGGTTTAATATCGGTTCGACAGGTAATCCGGCTACGTTGGCTAATTTGTATTTGCAACCGGTCAATCCGACGGTAGTTCCGGAGTTCTTTTCGTGTTTCGGAAACGGTTACCAGGGTACAACGTTGGTTGGCCCTGTTTTTAAACCTTCGCAAATCAATTATGTGACAGGTACACTGAAAAGGCTGGTTAGTGGTTTAACGCTCGAAGTGACCAATATTCCCGCATATGTCAACTCTATGACATTGATAGCCGAGCAACTTGTGACGGCTACCCGTGCAACGGATGGGACGGCACTGACATGGCAAACAGCCGGTGACAGCGGTACGAAGACGTTGGCTACTCAGGCACCGGTCTCGGGGAAAGTCAGTTTCAACCAGTTTCTACTGGCTATTCCGGATAGTAGAAAGACCTTGTTTTATCTGGATGTGTCCTATGGAATCTTCACCGAACGTTATATGGTGAAACTGCCGGATACTCCCGGTGTGGTTTCGGGAAACCGGATTATCTTTACTCCTAATCATTGGGTGAAAGTGACCGGAAATTATGCGAATATCAATATAGGTTTCACTTTGGCAGGAAACATCAATCTGGATGACAATGCCTGGGATGGCCTTCAATAGAAACTGAAAGCAAAAAGAACCGGAGATGAAAACGAAAGTGATAATAATGATGAGCCTTTTTATTTCTCTCTTCCTGACGGGATGTGAGAAAGAACTGGTCGAAGTGCCCGGTGAAGTTCCCGGGCAACTTCCTCCGGAAGGTAAGCCTTCGGACTTGCCCGACGGATATTTTGAAGTAACCTTCTCAGCCGGATACGGAGGGGGAGATACCCGTACACCCGTCACAGGGACTGATTCACGGGTTCGCCACCTGCGTTACGTCATTTATAAGTCGACAGGTGAGTTTGTGAAAGAAAAGGTGGTGCTGAATACTACGGATGCCGCTCCTTCCTGGCCGATGGCGGCCTTGAAAGATACGCTTCCGAAAGGACAATATACAGCTGTATTTCTGGCCAATGTAGAGAAAACACAGTTCCCGATTCCCGTTTCGGGCGGAGGAACCAACTATGCGGATGTGCTGACGAACTACCAGACAACGCGTGCGAACTGGAACGTGCCTCCTGGAAACCCGCACGCTCGTCGAAAAAATACACCCCCGAACAACGTCTGGCTCTGG
>ENA-UEPG01002025-UEPG01002025.1-human-gut-metagenome-genome-assembly--contig:-NODE-2025-length-13772-cov-2.520774_pt1 | contig 13772 bp, 10 predicted proteins | sample MGYA00242893_ERZ507902 | MGnify/ENA primary metagenome ERZ507902 (study PRJEB26167, sample SAMN06115491) | human gut metagenome | host: Homo sapiens | place: China:Gansu | collected 2015-04-23... | reverse complement strand
ATCTCCTGTTTCGTTTTTGGCTTGTTTACACATGCCTCAAATTAGGGAAGTCCTTAATTTGAGGTGAACGTGTCGCGATCGGGGGCGAAGGACTGCATGGCCTTGATGGTGCGCGCGAACAGTTCATCGAGCTCCCAGCCGAGCATCTCGGCGCCGGAGCGGATGACATCGCGTGAAACGCCGGCGGCGAAACGTTTGTCCTTGAACTTCTTCTTGAGGGACTTCACGTTGAAGTCCATGACGCTCTTGGAGGGACGCATCACCACGGCTGCGCCGATGAGACCCGTGAGCTCCTCGGTGGCGAACAGAATCTTCTCCATCATCAGCTCCGGCTTGGGAAGCTCGGCGTTGAAATCGCTCGTGTGCGTCTGGATGGCGCGGATGAGCTCGGCGGATCCACCAGCGGCCTCGATGTCTTTCGCAGCATAGATGGTGTGGTTCATCGGGTCGTCGTCGTGCTCTTCCCAGTCGAGGTCGTGCAGCAGGCCGACGATGCCCCAGAACTCCTCGTTCTCGGGGTCGTATTCACGCGCGAAGTAGCGCATCGTCTGCTCGACCGTCTCTGCGTGCTCGATGTGGAACGGATCCTTGTTGTGCTCGCTGAGCAGGGCGAATGCTGCCTCGCGGGACATGCCGGCGTTGAGCTGTGCCATGGTTCCTCCTAGATAACGGCTGCGATTGCAAAAAAGGTGCCCGAGACCCCCGCCTTATGGCGCGCGTGCGCACCGTACCTACGGTCGGGGGTCGGACACCTTGATTCCCCCATCCGGTGAAGGGGGAGGCTTGCTGCATCACACTATAGCACGATGGAGTGCGGGCCTTACCGTTGTGTTGCACCTCGATTCCGCGCCTCAATTTGGGGACTGTCCTTAAATTGAGGCGCGGAATCGATCAGTTGAGTGTCGGGATTTCGCCCGCTTGGATGATGGCTGCCTTGAATCGCTCTTCGACGGTGTCTTCGTCGGCTCCGAGGGCGACGGAGAGCTCTTCGAGCGTGCGGCGGCGCGCCTCCTTGAGCATGCGGGAATAGTAGCTGCTCGGTTTCTTTCCACGGGCTTCCGCTTCTGCGATGCGGTGACGCATGGTCTTTGCAACACGCACCGTCTCGGGAGCTCCGAGTTTGAGCTGTTGCTTGAAATGCGTTTCCTCGAGTGCGCTGTTGCGTTCGGTAAATGAATCGACCGTCAGGTCGGCGTAGGAGTCGATGAGGTCTTCGGCGTCCTCGCGCGAGATGATTGCATGGAGGCGGCTCTGCTGGGCAAGGGGATACATGAGGTGGGTTTCCGCATGGCCGGATTTGGCGCGGAGCAAAATCATGGGGTGCGCGACGTCCTCGGTGAATCCGGTGACCGTGCAGACTCCTTGGCCGGGATGAATAACGTGCTGTCCGATTTCAAACATGCTTCCTCCAAATGAATACGCGATACGCTCAGCATCAACAATAATACCATGTTTATATGGGAAAACCTACAGAGGACTCATTGCAGGACGTGAATAATGATGCATACGGTATTGGAAAAATGCCTGAATGAGCTATTCTCGCAATTTAAATACCGTATCTTTCTATGCGTTTTCCTGTAGATTTGAACTCGGAAAAAGCGGGCTATCGCATGTTTTCGGGGATTTCACGCCCCTAAGCTGCTGCACTGTGCTAGAGTACAGTGCGTCTGTACGTGAGCCCTGCGAGAAGGACATTTCAGGGCCATAGGATGAGGAGGACCTCTATGCCGGAGAAGATTGAAGAGTTGGTGCGCACTGCCCTCGCCGCCGCTCAGGAGGCTGGCGACCTGCCCGCGTTCGAGCTCGAGGATTGTGGCATGGAGCGACCGGCTGACACTTCTCACGGTGAGTGGACCTCCACTTGCGCGATGAAGTCCGCCAAGCTGGCCCACTGCGCACCCAAGAAGATCGCCGACGCCATCGTGGCCCACATGCCCGAGAGCGCCGAGATCGCCAAGGTCGAGGTCGCCGGCCCCGGCTTCATCAACTTCTACCTGAACGCCGCCGCCAACAACGCCATCCTGGACGTCGCTCGCAAGGAGGGCATGGACTTTGCCAAGTCCAACGTCGGCCAGGGCCTGAAGACCCAGGTCGAGTTCGTTTCCGCCAACCCCGTCGGTCCGATGCACGTCGGCCACGGCCGTTGGGCTGCGCTCGGCGACTCCCTCTGCCGCGTCATGAGCCATGCCGGCTATGACATCCAGCGCGAGTTCTACATCAACGACCATGGTTCCCAGATGGACGTGTTCGGCAACTCCATCTCTTACCGCTACATGCAGCTCATCGAGATCATGGAGAAGGAGGGCCTCGATATCGACGGCGCTCGCGACTTCCTGGCTCAGGACCGCGACAACTTCGTTCAGGATGAGGCCGACGAGCACTTGGATTCCCATCCCTACATGGACGCCTTCACCGAGGGCCTGGGTGGCAACGCTTACGGCGGCACCTACATCATCGACGAGGCCGCTGCCTTCTATAAGAAGGACGGCGACAAGTGGGCCCACGTCACGGACGAGGAGCGCATGCTCTACTTCCGTGAGGAGGGCTACGCCAAGATGGTCGAGAACATGCGTCAGCTGTGCCACGACGTCCGCTGCGACTTTGACAAGTGGTTCTCCGAGCGCACCGTCTACATCAAGGACACCGAGGGCGAGCACGCCGGCACCTCCGCCGTCGACCGCGCCTTTGCCAAGCTCGACGAGATGGGCTATCTCTACAACAAGGACGGCGCCCTGTGGTTCCGTTCCACCGATCTGGGCGACGACAAGGACCGCGTTCTGGTGAAGGCCAATGGTGAGTACACCTACTTCGCCTCCGACGTTGCCTATCACTGGGATAAGTTCCAGCGCGTTGACCATGTCATCGACATCTGGGGCTGTGACCACCATGGTTACATCAACCGCGTGCGCTGCGTTTGCGACGCCCTGGGTTACCCCGGCCAGTTCGAGGTCCTGCTCGGCCAGTTCGTGAACCTGCTCCGCAACGGCAAGCCGATTCGCATGTCTAAGCGCAAGGGCACCATGGTCACCTTCCAGGAGCTCGTTGACGAGGTCGGTGCCGACGCCACTCGTTACACCCTGATCTCCCGCTCTTCCAACCAGGCCATCGATTTCGATATCGAGGCCGTCAAGGAGAAGAGCCAGAACAACCCCGTGTACTACGTCCAGTACGCGCACGCCCGCATCTGCTCCATCCTGCGCAAGGCCGCCGGCGTCACGCCGGAGGAGGCCGCTGAGATGGGCATGGATGCCGTCGCCGCCAAGGCCATCGGCGAGAATGTCGACTACGCGCTGCTGACCGACCCCACCGAGCTCGCGCTCTCCCGCAAGATCTCCGAGCTCGAGGACCTCATCGCCTCCTGCGCCCGCGACCGTGCGCCTTTCCGCCTGACCCACTTCGCCGAGGAACTGGCCGCCGGCTTCCACAGCTTCTACCAGGCCTGCCAGGTGCTGCCGAGCGAGGGCCGTCCGGTCGACGCCGAGCTGTCCCGCGCACGTCTGGCCGCCTGCGACGCCGTCCGCTCCGTGCTCGAGCTGGTTCTGAGCCTTATCGGTGTTTCCGCGCCCACCACGATGTAAATCGGCGTCTGCGCTGGTTCCCAATCGAATGAAAATGCCCGGATGCCTTTGCGTCCGGGCATTTTTCTATACCGATCGGTTGCAATGTGGTATATTCAACCCAGCGCGACTTGCGCTTTCATTTTCCTTACCTACATTTTTCAAACAAGTGATATATCGGCGCGTATCGACGCCGTGCTTGTACTAACGCGAGAAGAAAGTAGAACCGCGTGTCTGAAGAAGCGAATATCGAGAAGGCTCCGAATAGGGACGATCGTGTGCCTGAAGTTGCGCCTACCCCCGTGGTCGACGTTCCCGGTACCCGAGAGACGAGCGCACCTGTCAAGGCCCGTGCCGCCCAGACCGAAGTTGCCACCGAGTCTGTGGTCGTTTCGGCTGCTCAGGAGCCTGAGGCAAAGCCCAAGCGCCGTACCCGTAAGACGGCGGATTCAGCTGCGGCACCTGCGGCGCCCCGACGTCGGGCGCGTGCCGTTGCGGAGTCTGAGGATGTAGAGGTGCCGGCTAAGCGCCGTACCCGCAAGGCCAAGGCCGCTGCCGGGGATGCCGAGGCTCCCGCGGCTCCCGCGGCAACCGCGGAGGTCATGCAGGCCCGCGCTCTCGCACAGATCAGCCAGGCCTCTGTCGTCCGCAGGCAGCGCCGCGCCGCCGAGCGTGCGGCAGAGGTGCTTTCCGCCGCCGAGCCGGCTGTGGGTGCGCAGGAAGTCAAGGTGGAGGCACCGTTGATCGATCCCGCGCTGCGTCCGCACCGTCGTGGCCGCAAGCCGAAGGCGTACGTTGAGGCCGAGAAGGCCGCCGCTGCCGCCCTGGCGGCTCAGCAGGCTGCCTTGATGGCGGCTCGCGACGAGTCGAAGGCTGATGGGCCTGCGGAGAAGGATTCTCAGAAGTCCGATCGCGAGTCGGGCATTCAGGCTGAGAGGGTCGAGGAGACTTCCGTCGAATCCGCGCAGCCCGCCCCTGCCTCATCTACCGAGGAGGCCTCTGAGAAAGAGGCCGCGGTCAAGAGGGACGCCCGTCCCGGACGCGCCTCCCGTGCGAGAAAAGCGGTGCGTGAAGACGCCCCCAAGTCGGGTGCTGACGAGGATGGTTCCAAGCCCAAAAGCGAGGAGGCGTCCGATAAGGCCGATCAACCTGCGGATAAGGCCGAGGTGAAGGCCGAGGAGAAGCCTTCCGGCAAGCAATCCCGTCGCAACCATAAGGATCGCCGCGACGCTGAGCGCGCCGAGGGCCCGTCTTCCAAGGCCGATGCCCGTCGCGAGCGTCGTGAGCGCCAGAAGGAGAACCGCAAGCAGCGCAACAACCGCTTTGCCCCGACCGAGCCCTCGCTCACGCGCGAGGAGCTCACGGCCATGAAGGTCGCCGAGCTTCGCGAAAAGGCCCGCTCCCTCGAACTTGACCCGACGGGCGTCAAAAAGGCCGATCTGGTCGAAATGATCTATGCCGCCGCCGCCCGCGCCGAGGGATTCCGCGACATCGAGGGTATTCTCGACATGGATAACCAGGGATTCGGCTACATTCGCGCACACGGCTATATGCCCAGTCGCGACGACGCGTTCGTCCCCGCGCAGATGATCCGCGCCGCAGGGCTTCGCGCCGGCGACTTGGTTGCCGGTACGCTGCGCCCGATGCGCGCCAACGACACGCTGCCGGGACTCGCCAAGATCCGTTCGGTCAACGGCCTCGAGCCCGAGCAGATCAAGCACCGCCCCAAGTTCGCCGATCTCACGCCGATCTATCCCAACGAGCCGCTCAAGATGGAGCATGGCAAGGATTCCATCACGGGCCGCGCAATCGACATCGTGAGTCCCATCGGCAAGGGCCAGCGTGGCTTGATCGTCTCGCCTCCCAAGGCGGGCAAGACCACGATCTTGAAGAAGATCTGCCAGTCGATCTCGATCAACAACCCCGAGGTGCACCTCATCTGCCTGCTGGTCGATGAGCGCCCCGAGGAGGTCACCGATATGCAGCGCTCCATCAAGGGCGATGTGGTGGCTTCGACCTTCGATATGCCTGCCGACAACCATACGCGCGTCTCAGAGCTCGTGATCGAGCGTGCCAAGCGCATCGTCGAGCTTGGTGGCGACGTTGTGGTGGTGCTCGACTCCATCACCCGTCTCGCCCGCGCGTACAATCTCGCCGCGCCTGCATCGGGTCGCATTCTCTCCGGTGGCGTTGATTCTGCCGCTCTGTATCCGCCCAAGCGCTTCCTGGGCGCCGCGCGCAATATCGAGAACGGCGGTTCACTCACGATTCTGGCCTCTGCGCTCGTGGACACCGGTTCCAAGATGGACGAAGTGATCTTCGAGGAGTTCAAGGGCACTGGCAATATGGAACTCAAGCTCGACCGTGACCTCGCCGATCGCCGCATTTTCCCGGCTATCGATCCGGTCGCCTCGGGTACGCGCAACGAGGACTTGCTGGTCGACGAGCAGATGCGTCCGTTCATGTGGGGCATCCGCCGTATCCTCGCCGGTATGAACAATACGGAGCGCGCTGCGGCGTCCTTCATCAAGGGGCTCAAGGGCACGAACTCCAACCAGGATTTCCTGATTCGCACAGCCAAGAAGGCCGCTGATCATCCCGAGGCGCTGTAGAGATAGCTGACCAACCCATCACAACGAAAATCCTCCTTGCCGTTTGCATGCGGGCAAGGAGGATTTTTTGTTCGATTCGTCGCGCGTTGGGCTGCGGCGCTGCTTTTAGAGAATTCCCAGGGCGCGCTCGACGGCCAATGCCGCCTTGTAGGGGAGAATGCGCGACGCCGCGTAATAGGCCTTCATATCGAGGGAGGGGATGCAGAGATCCTTTCCGCGGTTGCTGGCGCGCAGGGCCGATTTGGCGACGTCCTCGGCGCGCTCGAATCCGATGGCGCACATGGCGTTCGCAGCTGCCTGATCGCCGGGCTGATCCAGGAATTCGGTGTGCATGAATTTGGGGCACAGAGCGGTGACGTGGATGTCGGCTTCTCCCAGCTCGGCGTTGAGCGAGCGGGACAGGTCGAGGATGAAGCGCTTGGCCGCCGAATAGACGGCGAGCTTGGGCTGCGGGAGGAACGCCGCCACGCTTGCGACGTTGATGACGCGCGAGCCCGCGCGGTAATAGGGGAGTGTGCGGTAGATCAGCTCGACTGGGGCGACCATGAGCAGCTTTGCCATGCTTGCCCCATCCTTGGGCCTTTGCGCGGCGATCGGCCCAAACGTTCCAAAGCCCGCATTGTTGATGAGCAGTGCGACTTCGGCGGTCGGGGTCTCGGAGAGGGCCCCATCGATCACATCGAACGAGGCGGGGTCGGTCAGGTCCAGGCAGAAGGGGCGCACGGGCGTGTCACAGGTGCGGCGTAGGGCCTCGAGCCGATCGGCTCGGCGGGCGACAACCCAAATCTCATCGAGCTTCCCGGCTGCGCCGGCATCCAGCTGCTTGACGAATTCGCGACCGAGGCCCGAACTCGCCCCCGTGACGATGGCGATGCGTGTCATGCTCGCTCCTTTACTCAAACGATCCGTTTGCGGATAAGACGGAATGCCGAGGTACTTGTTCCCTAAAGTTCCCGTTTGCAACAGATGGCCCGATTTGTCGCCGTCGGCGGTTGATACTTGCAAATACCTGGGAGTTCTCTTTATAATGCAACGAAGATCGCGACGGAAAACGCAGATGAAACGCACTACCAACCGTTGTCGGGGTCATTCCCTGCGCGCCACACTTCATCTTTTCCATCCGACTTATTGCGAACCGGTGCATCCGCGCCGGTCATCGTTGTTTAGAGCACGTTTGCGAGGGTGACGAAGGAGCGCGTCATGGCTGTCGAGAGCATGGGGTATCGCAGCGGGGCTGGGCGTGGCGCTGCCGTTGGCCGCATATGCCGCGACTCTGCCGTTCGATGGGGTCAACGAGGCGATTCGCTCCGATATCTTGCCGCTTGTCGCCGGCTCGCTCGCTGGAGTCGGCCTGCTCGCCATATCCGGCCACCTTATGGATGCCCGCGCGGAGCGTCTCGCCGAAGAACAGGTCGAAGCCGCTCGATTCAAGTCCGCGTTTGCCGATGCCCGTTCGGCTGCCTCCACGCATGTCTCGCGCGCTGGTTCTCGCCCGCACGGTCATCGGGGTGGAAGGTCCGCCACTCCAGATGGCGTCCCGGTCATTTCGCGTGCGGTCGATGCGCTCGACGAGGCCGAGGCTTGGGCGGAGATCGACGCCATGTTCAGCGGTGATTCCCCGTTTAGCTGCGACCCCACGCGCTCGAAGGACATGTATCAAATCGCGCTCGAAGAGCTGCGCCGCACGGAGCAGGCGGCGGCTCAGGCGGCTGCCCGTTCTGCAACTGCGGCGGCCGATGCACGCGAGGATGTCATCGGTCGCGATGAGGCCATGGCGTCTCTCTATGGGGGTACTGTTACGCGCGCGTCCTATGTCCCCGTGCTTCCCAAGATGCAACCCGCTTCTGCTCCCGTCTCCGCCGCACCCGTTCGCCCCGTTGCCGTAGCGGCGACCGTCGAGGACGTTGAGGTCCCCATGGCGGATTACTCGGGCCATGAGGACATGTGGGCCCGCGCTCTCGCCATTCTGGCCGAGGACACGACACCCAAGGCCCCTCAGGGCGACCAGACGGTCTGCGTTGGCGTGGACCGCATGGCGGCGCTTGCCGAGGGAGGCAATGAAACAAAGATGCACACGCGTGTCAACGCGATGATTGAAGACGAGTTCGACAAGGTCGAGTCTAAGAGCGTCCATGCGGTCGCCCATGAGTATCTCAAGGTCATCGAGGGCGGCACGGCGTCGCTTGATGCTCGCCAGCTGGCGGAGGCGTAGCGCGTGTCCTCGCTTATACGGGACATAAAGGAGAGGGTGAGCATTCCGGGACTCGTTCTCGTCGTTCTGTTCATCAGCGTGATCTGGGGTAATTCCCTTGTTGCGGGAGAGGGCAGCGGTTCTTTGAGCGCCGGGGTCATGGAGTGGGTCCAAGGGCTTTTGCAGTCGCTGGGACTCCCCTTTGCCTGGGTCACGAATTTCCTGATTCGCAAAGCGGCCCACTTTACGGAGTATTTCATCCTTGCCCTGCTTTCGTCTCATGCGTTCGACCCCAAGCGTAGCGCCGGATCGGAGGGCGTTGTCGCCGCGTGCGTTCTTTGCGTGCTGGTCTCGTCGATCGATGAGACGATTCAGCTGTTCGTGCCGGGGCGTTGCGGCCAGGTAACCGATGTCTTGATCGATTGCAGCGGGGCTTTCATCGCCACGTTCATAAGGAGCACGGCGGTGCGATGGTATCGCCGTAGGGAAAACGGGCGCAGCGCCTAGGTGGAGCGGGTCCGGGGGTCTTGATTTTGGCGATGTTTTCCCATCGCCAAATTTTTCAAAAATACCCCTTGCAATGTTTTTGATAAGAATGCATAATACTCTTCGCTGTGTGACAGACATGGTGGGTGTAGCTCAGTTGGCTAGAGCGACGGGTTGTGGTCCCGTAGGTCGAGGGTTCGAGTCCCTTTACCCACCCCATTCCCTTTCACACGGCAGATGCAAAGGGGCGATTAGCTCAGCTGGCTAGAGCAGGGGACTCTTAATCCCAAGGTCCAGGGTTCGAATCCCTGATCGCCCACCCATTGAATTGTGCAGCCTCGAAAGAGGCTGTTTTGCTATCCATCGCAATTCCTATATATCGGTCCCTTTTGCGCTCATGAATGTACGTCCTGACGCATGTATGGCTATGGTTTCGGCGGCAATCAATCGGCGCGATAGTGCGATCCGAGGCCCTCGGTACGGTTTCTCATTGCCTGCAGCATCGCCTGGGCGAGCTTGAGCTGCGAGGAGACGCGTATCCCACGTGCAAGTGCGGCATCGGCGGGAATCACGCAGCCACGGCAATCTCCGTGATACCGTGCTTCGCGCTGCAGTCGTTCAATATCGTCGAGTGCCGTTGCAAGGCCTTCTTCGGTCCGTTGAATCATGGCATGCGCGCTCATGGTCCCCTGCATGTCCTTGGTGATGCGGCTCGCGTCCATGTCGTCTAAAGGCGCTGCGTTCATCCGGATGCGCTCAAGTGACTCTTTGAGGATGCGGTCCGCATTGATACAGGTCGATGCTGTGGTGCCGTGATTCGCGGCGCCCTTGCCGGCAATCCGTCCAAAAACCAGGCCGTTTGCGCTGGAGAGCCCCCCGATTCGATCGGCGCCGTGCATGCCGCCCGTGACTTCACCACATGCAAAAAGTCCTGGTACGCTCGTCTTGGCATGAGCGTCGATGCGGATACCGCCGTTTGCCGCATGCGCGTACATCGCAACGCGCAGCTCGTCGTTGGGGGTGATTCCAAGCTCGTCTTCCATCCATTGCGCGAACGTCTGCACGAACTCCGGCGCGCCGTCTTTGGGAAAGTTGTAGTGGACGGCGATTCCGTCTGCTCCCGCGGCGTCGATTGCCATGTCGACGAGTTCATCACCGAGACGGCACGTGAACGGTCCGTGTCCTGAGCGCGCTTCAAGTAGATCGGAAAGTCCTTTGCGATCGGCGGGCAAAATATCGGCGGGGTCGTCAAAGACCGCATAACGGAAGGTCTTTTCGTTGAAGACGATTCCACGGGCGGGCGAGACGAGCCCGGGCATCATTTGCATGAATTCGATATTCACGAGTGAACAGCCCGCGTCGAGGGCGATGCCGTGTGCGGAACTGAGGACGTCTCGTGAGGTGAGACTGCGTTCAAACAGTCCTCCCGTGCCGCCGGAACACAAGATGACCGATTTGGCGGGGAAGGGGAAAAGCTTTTGTTCGCGCCTGTCGTACAGGATGGCGCCGATGACCGGGCCATGCTGATCTCGAACGATCTCCATGAGCTCGCAGCGCTCTAGGAGCCCGATGCCGAGCCGTTCGATCTCGGCGCGTGCGACGCGCTCGAAAGCCTCGCGCGTTATGCCTCGCCACAGGCGATTCGCGTGGTCGAAGCAGGGGATGAACGCGACCTCGCGCGCGCTTTCGGCGCTGGCGGGGCGTTTGAGGGGAACGCCGAGCTCCTGTTCAAGCCACTCGATTGCGGGGCGGATGTTGTGAACGAACGTCTCAACAAGGGCGGGGTCGGCGATGCCGCAGCCGACATTTTCGATGGTTGCGATGAGATCGGGCTCGTCTTCTTCGTCGGCTGGACCGATGAGCCCCAAGCCCCAGGTGCCTGGATAGAAGCTCGATCCGCCGAAGAGTGGGCCGGCACAAGCGATTGTGACGTTCGCGCCCGCTCGCGCCGCCTCAATGGAGGAAACGATGCCGGCGATGCCGCCGCCGATTACGAGGACGTCGGTCTCTTCGTGCATGTTGGTCCCTTCTCACGCTCTGTCAAAAGCGTAGGGGTCTTACCGTTATAAGACAACCGATGCCCCGGTGAGGCTCTCAAATGGCCCATGAACGGTCGATTGTTCCTTGTGGCTGGCGCGAGCAGCGTACGGGCGAAGATCCGCTCTGAGGGCCGTGCGCTGCCTTTGTGGTGCGGTGGCTCATCCCATTGCGCATCGGGTATAGTGCTGGCATTGCAAGGGAGCCCGGAGATGGGATGGACGATATGAAGATCAAGGTTTTCGAACTCCGCGATGACGAGCGCGCGGCGTACGACCGTGTTGTTGGCGAGCTGCCCGCCGGTTGCGAGGTGGCCTGGTCCGCGGACACGCTTACGAGCGCGACGTTGGACATGCTGGATGGCGCCGAGGGAGTCGTCATCGTCAACAAGAGCCCGTTGGATGCGGACATGCTTCGCGAACTGTACGATCGAGGGGTTCGGTATGTTGCAACGCGCAGCATCGGCTTCAACCATATCGATATAGATGCGGCCAAGGAGCTTGGCATCCATGTGTGCAATACGACCTATCCGCCTTATGGCGTTGCTGAGTTTGCCGTCATGCTCATGCTCATGGCTCTGCGCAACTACAAGCCCGCCATGTGGCGACAGCAGGTCAACGACTACTCGCTAGCCGGATTGCGCGGTCGCGAGCTGCGCACCCTCACCGTGGGCGTCATGGGGACGGGTCGCATCGGCCGCGCCGTTATCGATTATCTGCGAGGCTTCGGCTGCAAGATTCTCGCATACGATCCGTTTCCCAGCGAGGAGCTCGCCGCTCGCGGCGATGTCACCTATGTGGGACTCGACGAGCTGTATGCCCAGAGCGATCTTGTGACGGTGCATATCCCGCTCATGGAATCCACGCGGGGTATTATCGACTGCGAGGCGATTGCAAAGATGCGCGACGGCGTGGTGCTGGTGAATGTCAGCCGCGGAGAGCTCATGGATGTCGATGCGCTGGTCGAGGGCATTGAGAGTGAGAAGATCGGTGCCCTTGCCATGGATGTCTTCCCAGAGGAAGACGGCATCTACCATGTGAGCCGCACACACGACATCCTGGCAAATCGCAACATGGCGTATCTACGCCAGTTCCCCAACGTCATCCTTACGCAGCATATCGCCTTCTATACGGATATCGATGTCGACAGTATGGTCGAGCAGGGCATTCGCGGTATTTTGGCCATGGCGACGGGGGAGTGCGCCACGGAGCTGTAGCGTCTTCACGTTAACGGCGTCGCTCCTGGGTACAACTGCTTAGTCAAAGACAGGCCGAGAAAGGATGATGTCATGAGCTGTGCCGTTGTATGGAGTAGCAAGACGGGCAACACCGAGTTGCTGGCGCGATCGATCGTTGAGTTCGTGGGGGATGACTGCGTGTATGCCGGCGGACCTTCGTCGGATGCCCTTGGGGCCGACCGAGTGTTTGTGGTCTTCTGGACGGATAAAGGGAGTTGCGATGAATCGATTGCGGCGTTCTTGACCGTCCTCGACTCCCAGGAGGTCTTCCTATTCGGCACGGCGGGCTTCGGTGGCTCAGGTGCGTATTTTGAGCAGATACTCACAAAGGTCCGCGCGTTGATACCCGACACCGCGACTGTGGTGGGCACGTTCATGTGTCAGGGAAAGATGGGCGCCGGGGTGCGCAGGCGCTATGAGGCGATGCGCGAACAAGGGGTTCCGGCCGAAAAGGTCGATGCTCTCCTTGCGAACTTCGATACTGCGCTAACGCATCCGGACGACGGGGATATTCTCGCCTTGCGCGATGTGCTTGAGAGCACTAAATAGCTAAGGTACCCCCTTCCTTACGAGAAATGGCCGCCACCCGAAGGTGACGGCCATTATTATGCCGAGTCTATGTGCGCGGCGTGAATGCTACTCGTTGATGGCGGCGTTCACGGCAACGGCGCAGGCGACGGTGGCACCGACCATGGGGTTGTTGCCCATGCCGATGAGACCCATCATGTCGACGTGCGCAGGCACGGAGGAGGAACCGGCGAACTGGGCGTCGGAGTGCATACGGCCCATGGTGTCGGTCATGCCGTAGGAGGCAGGGCCGGCGCCCATGTTGTCCGGGTGCAGGGTACGGCCAGTGCCGCCACCGGAGGCCACGGAGAAGTACTTCTTGCCGGCCTCGAGGCGCTCCTTCTTGTAGGTGCCCGCGGTGGGGTGCTGGAAGCGCGTGGGGTTGGTGGAGTTACCGGTGATGGAGATGTCCACGTTCTCGTGCCACATGATGGCAACGCCCTCGCGGACGTCGTCGGCGCCGTAGCAGTTGACGGCAGCGCGGGGACCATCGGAGTAGGGGATGGTCTCGACGACCTTGAGCTCGCCCGTGAAGTAGTCGAACTGGGTCTTCACGTAGGTGAAGCCGTTGATGCGGGCGATGATCTGAGCGGCGTCCTTGCCGAGGCCGTTCAGGATAACGCGCAGCGGCGTCTTGCGGGCCTTGTTGGCGTTGAGGGCCAGCTTGATGGCGCCCTCAGCAGCGGCGAAGGACTCGTGACCGGCGAGGAACGCGAAGCACTCGGTGTCGTCGGACAGGAGCATAGCGCCCAGGTTGCCGTGGCCCAGACCGACCTTGCGGTCCTCGGCGACGGAGCCCGGGACGGTGAAGGCCTGGATACCCTCACCGATGATGGCGGCAGCCTCAGAAGCGGTCTTGGCGCCCTTCTTGATGGCCAGCGCGCAGCCCAGGGTGTAAGCCCACTCAGCGTTCTGGAACGCGATGGACTGGGTGTCGTGCACGATCTCGCGGGCGTTCACGCCCTTGTCGAGGCAGATCTGCTCGGCTTCCTCGAGGGAGGCAATGCCGTTCTCAGCGAGGCAGGCGTTGATCTTCTCAACGCGACGCTCGTAACCTTCGAAAGTAACAGCCATGGTTATAGTCC
>ENA-UEPG01002021-UEPG01002021.1-human-gut-metagenome-genome-assembly--contig:-NODE-2021-length-13788-cov-5.759099_pt1 | contig 13788 bp, 8 predicted proteins | sample MGYA00242893_ERZ507902 | MGnify/ENA primary metagenome ERZ507902 (study PRJEB26167, sample SAMN06115491) | human gut metagenome | host: Homo sapiens | place: China:Gansu | collected 2015-04-23 | study... | reverse complement strand
TGGAGGGGAATGGTATCAGCCAAGGACAACGGCAGCGTATTTTGATAGCACGTGCTGTGTATAAGAATCCGGAATATCTTTTCTTCGATGAGGCTACCAATGCGCTGGATGCTAATAATGAGAAAGAAATAATGGAACATTTGCGGGCTTTTTATAAAGGGAAGACAGTGGTGGTCGTGGCACATCGTTTGAGTACGGTGACGAATGCGGATAAGATTGTGGTACTTGACAAAGGGCGTATAGCGGAAGAAGGCACGCATAAGGAGCTAACTGAACGGAGAGGGTTGTACTATCAGTTGGTAAGGAATCAATTGGAGTTAGGAAATTGATGGAGGAGAAGAAATATAAAGATATAGAGTTGCGCAGCGAAGAAGTACAAGAAGTAATGAATCACATTTCACCTTGGGTGGTAAGGTGGGGGCTTACTGTCTTGTTTTTGATCCTGCTGGCTGTACTGGTAGGGTGCTGGATATTTAAATATCCGGATACTTTGGTGGCAGAGGTAACTCTTGCAACAGAAGAACCCCCTGCTTCTGTTTTGGCTCATGTTGCTGGAAAACTGGATACACTTTATGTAAAGAATGGAAGTTTGGTCGGTGAGGGTGCGAACTTGGGAGTAATTAATAATGCAGCTGTTTTGGAAGATGTACGCTGGTTGTCCGAACAGATGCAAGAATGGGGGAGAACTAATTATACTTGGAAGAAAGGAATGGAAATCTTTGCGGATAAACGGTTACAATTGGGAGAGTTACAATCTGCTTTTGCTATTTTTATCACTGCACTTTCTGAGTATGCGCTTTTCATGAAACAGGATTATTATACAAAGAAGTTATGGGTACAAGAAAAACAATTAAAAGGACAACGTACATATCTCCATGTGGCAGAGCAAGAGTATGAGTTGATTAAGAAAGATGTAAATTTAGCACAGAATATGTATAATCGTGATTCTACTTTGTATGCCCGTAATGCAATGATTGTTACCGAGTTCGAAGAATCGGGTAGTAAATATCTGCAAAGTCTTCGTTTAGAAGAAAGTGCACGGATGAGTTTGTTACAAGCCGAAATGCAGTTAGTACAGCATGAAGAGAATTTGATTGATATACGTAAACAGGCCTATGATGAGGAACAAACTCATCGTACTAAACTGAAAAATTCAGTGGAACAATTAGCATCTCAATTGAGTGTTTGGGAGTATTCCTATTTACTGAAAAGTCCTGTTAGTGGTAAGGTCTGTTTTATGAAAGTGTGGAGCCGTAATCAGAATATAAAGTTGGGTGAAACAGTTTTCGTGATTCAACCATCAGATAGTTCGAATGTATTAGGGAAGGCGTTACTTCCTTTGCAAGGCTCGGGAAAAGTGCATATTGGACAACGAGCGCATATACGTTTGAATAATTATCCCGATCAAGAGTTCGGTTATGTCAAAGGCCTGGTGAAAAGAATTTCGCCTGTTCCGACTGAAGAAGATGTGTATGTAGTAGAAATCAGTTTGCCGGATGGATTAAAGACTAATTATGGCAGGCAACTTCCCGTTTCGCAGGAGCTTAAAGGTACGGTAGATATTATTCTCGCTGATAGGAATTTGTTGGAAAGGTTGTTGGCGCCATTAAGAAAGATGGTCGGATATGAAGAATGAGAAAAATGATTGATTTTGAACGTACAGACAATCTTTTCAACAATTAAGAAGCCGCTCTTTAAAATTATTTGCCTAATATTGCAGCTACAAACCTTTAAACAAATATGCCATGAAAAGGAAAGTGACACTTCTGTTGCTATTATTCTGTATGTTAACCCTGCATGCGCAGGAAGTATATAAAACCGTAAAAGACCTGCCGTATATTGCCAAGTCCGAGACTGACACTTACCGGAAGGAACGTTGCAAACTGGATGTCTACTATCCGGTGGACAAAAAAGATTTTCCCACTATCGTATGGTTTCATGGCGGTGGTCTGGAAGGCGGTGGAAAACACATCCCCCAGGAACTGATGAACAGAGGCTTTGCAGTGGTGGCGGTGAACTACCGTCTAAGTCCTAAGGCCAAGAATCCCGCTTATATTGAAGATGCTGCGGCTGCCGTGGCATGGACATTCAACCATATAGAGGAATATGGCGGCAGTAAAGACAAGATATTTGTTTCCGGACATTCCGCAGGCGGCTACCTTGCACTGATATTGGCTATGGATAAGAAGTACATGGAAGCTTATGGTGCGGATGCCGATAAAGTGGCGGCTTATCTTCCCGTCAGCGGACAGACAGTGACCCATTTCACGATTCGTAAAGAACGCGGGTTGCCGAACGGTATTCCTATTATAGATGAATATGCCCCGGTGAACCGTGTGCGTAAAGATACCCCTCCTGTCATACTGATTACCGGAGACCGCAATCTGGAAATGGCGGATCGATGGGAAGAGAACGCTTTATTCGCTTCCGTAGCGAAGAATATCGGCAATAAGAAGGTAACTCTGCATGAGTTGCAAGGCTTCAATCACGGCACAGTACTCGAACCTGCCTGTTTCCTGATTATAAACTATATTCGTGAACATTGATATATACATACTTATGAAAAGATTTACAGCTTTAACTGTCGCCTTGCTGATTGGTGTGACGATGTTTGCACAACAAGCCCTTTGGGGAACTGCTCCCGTGGTATCTCCCGAGATTCATGACAACAATACCGTAACCTTCCGCTTCAAAGCACCAAAAGCGGTGAGAGTACAGCTTACAGGAGATTTCCTGCCTGTACAGAAGAATGCTAAGTTCGAGGCTCCCGGAATTGTGGATCTGAAGGAAGGGCAGGAGGGTGTATGGGAATATACTACTCCCGAACCTCTGAAACCGGAGCTTTACAGCTACTCTTTCATAGTAGATGGCTTGCGGATGAACGATCCCGCCAATGTCTACCTGATCCGTGATGTGTCCACCTTAACCAACGTATTTATCATAGGCGGTGATCGTGCCGATTTTTATAAAGTCAATCCGGTGCCTCACGGAACCGTCTCCCGGATATGGTATGATAGTCCGGCGCTTGGTCTGGAACGTCGTATGACGGTCTATACCCCTGTCGGTTATGAAACCAGCGGCAAGCGCTATCCCGTGCTTTACCTCCTTCATGGAATGGGTGGTGATGAAGAGGCATGGATTTCCCTGGGCCGTACTGCACAGATACTGGACAACCTGATTGCACAAGGGAAAGCAAAGCCTATGATTGTAGTAATGCCGAACGGCAATGCTTCACAGGAGGCTGCCCCTGGAGAGTCATCCCGTGGAATGGTTCCCCCGACAATGCAGTTACCCAAGACAATGGAGGGATCTTATGAACAGGCGTTTCCCGAGATCGTGAAGTTCATCGATAAAAACTACCGTACGATAAAGAGTAAATCCGGTCGTGCCATTGCCGGTTTGTCTATGGGTGGTTTCCATTCTTTGCATATTTCCAAGCAATATCCTGATATGTTTAATTATATCGGACTGTTTTCTGCTGCCATTATGCCTAATAAAGAGGTGTCTTCACCGATATACGAGAATATGGAAGGAAAACTGAAAGTGCAGTTTGACAAAAATCCCGCCCTTTACTGGATTGCCATCGGTAAGACGGATTTCCTCTACAAAGCCAATGAGGAATACCGTAAACTGCTGGATGAAAAGGGATATAAATATACCTATTATGAATCGGACGAAGGACATATCTGGAAGAACTGGCGTATTTATCTGACGGAGTTCGTTCCGATGTTGTTCAGGTAAGAAACTTATCACCACAGATTACGCAGATTGACACGGATCGAATACAATATATATAAATAATCTGTGTGAATCTGTGTGGTCTGTGGTAACTTTTGACATATCTTTGCCTCCGAAAACCCAAAAACAATACCATGAATAGAAAATTAATCTTATCCGCAGCCCTCTCCGGGCTGATGTTGACCGCTACGGCGCAAACTACAGTGGCTCCTGCCATCCCAAGAGACGGGAAAATAGAAAAGAAGGTAGAAGCCTTGCTCAAGAAGATGACCCTTGAAGAGAAGATTGGGCAGATGACCGAGCTTACCATTGACGTCATTACCAAACGTGATAATTCGACCCAAGAATTTCAGATAGACGATGCTTTGCTGGATACCGTTATCGGCAAGTACAAAGTCGGCTCTATCCTGAATGTACCCCAGGGCGTTGCCCAATCCAAAGAGAAGTGGGAAGAAATCATCCGGAAGATACAGGACAAATCGATGAAAGTCATGGGTATTCCTTGTATTTATGGTGTAGACCAGATACATGGAACAACTTATACATTGGGCGGAACTTTCTTCCCTCAGGGCATCAATATGGCAGCTACCTTCAACCGCGAACTGGTGCGTGAAGGTGCCCGCATCTCCGCTTATGAAACCAAGGCCGGAAGTATCCCCTGGACCTATGCTCCGGTGCTCGACCTGGCACGTGACGCCCGCTGGCCCCGTCATTGGGAGAATTACGGCGAAGATTGCTATGTGAATGCCGAAATGGGGCGCGAAGCCGTATTCGGTTTTCAGGGCAGTGATCCTAACCATATAGGAAAGCAACAAGTGGCCACCTGCATCAAGCATTATATGGGTTACGGTGTGCCTGTTTCCGGTAAAGACCGTACCCCTTCGTCCATCACCGTGCAGGATATGCGCGAGAAACATTTCGCTCCGTTCCTCGAAGGTATCAAGGCAGGTGCTTTGTCTGTTATGGTGAACTCCGCCATGAACAACGGGCTTCCTTTCCATGCCAACTACGAACTGCTGACCGAGTGGCTGAAAGAGGACTTGAACTGGGACGGCATGATTGTGACCGACTGGGCGGATATCAATAACCTCTACACCCGCGATAAGATTGCAGGCAGCAAGAAAGAGGCTATCAAGATAGCTATCAATGCCGGTATCGATATGTCGATGGTGCCTTATGAATGGAGTTTCTGTACATACCTGAAAGAATTGGTGGAAGAAGGCGAAGTGCCGATGAGCCGCATTGACGATGCTGTACGCCGCGTGCTGCGCATGAAGTATCGCTTGGGCTTGTTCGAAACACCTGCTTATAATCACAAGGATTTCCCCCTGTTCGGAGGTAAAGAGCATGCCGCGGCTGCTTTGCAGGCTGCCGAAGAGTCTCTGGTCTTATTGAAGAATACCGATCACATCTTGCCGTTACCCAAAGATAAAAAACTGCTGATTACAGGTCCTAATGCCAACTCCATGCGTACGCTCAACGGTGGCTGGTCTTACACTTGGCAAGGACACAGGGTGGATGAATTAGCGGCGGATTATAACACCATTCTTGAATCGTTCACTCAGAAGTTCGGTGCTTCCAATATCATCTATGAGCCGGGTGTCACTTATAAGGAAGGTGGCGCATGGTGGGAAGAGAATGCTCCGGAAATAGATAAGGCCGTAGCTGCTGCCGCCAATGCGGATTATATCATCGCTTGTGTGGGTGAGAATTCCTATTGCGAAACTCCGGGTAACCTGAACAACCTCTTCCTCTCCGAAAGCCAACTCAATCTGGTGAAAGCATTGGCTGCCACCGGAAAGCCGGTTGTTTTGGTTCTGAACGAAGGCCGTCCGCGCATCGTCAACGAAATAGAACCGTTGGCAAAGGCTGTTATCAACACCATGCTTCCGGGTAACTATGGAGGCGATGCTTTGGCAAACCTCGTGGCAGGAGACGCCAACTTCAGCGGTAAAATGCCTTATACTTATCCGAAGGAAATCAATTCATTGTTCACTTACGACTACAAGCCGTGCGAAGACCTTGAAAAGATGTCGGGTGCTTATGATTACGATGCCGTGATGTCCGTGCAATGGGCATTTGGTTACGGATTGAGCTACACTACCTATGCTTACAGCAATCTCAAAGCAGATAAAACCAACTTTACGGCTGACGATGTACTTACTTTCACCGTTGATGTGAAGAACACCGGTAACCGTATCGGCAAGGAAAGCGTTCTGCTATTCAGTAGCGATCTGATCGCTTCCCTGACTCCTGATATCCGCCGCCTGCGTGCTTTCGAGAAAGTAGAACTGCAACCGGGAGAAACGAAAACCGTTACGCTGAAAGTGAAAGGCTCCGACCTTGCTTTCGTGGGTTATGATGGCAAATGGATTCTGGAAAAAGGCGACTTCCGCATACAGACGGGTAATCAAACTTTGAATATTACTTGTACGGATACCAGGAAATGGGATACGCCGAATAAATAAAAATATATAAAAGTTCAGGTACATTTTACCTCCTATGGATAGAGCCAATAGTTCCCTTATTTCGAACTATTGGCTTTCTTGTATGCAGAAAGATAGTAAAAAGCCTGTATTACTTACGCTCCGTTTTTATAAAAGAGTGGAAATAGCATCTTGTTCTGTCTCCCAAAGGAATATAAATACGGAATATTGAATAATATACAGTCGTTATACAGACTTTATGCAAGATAACTATGCATCTTACGCCTCAAAACTATATATCTAATGTCTGCTATCTATATATCTAACGCTTACGATCTATATATCTAATACTTGCCATCTATATATGGAACGCCTACGATCCATATATCCAATGCAAACCAACAGTTTATGGTTGCCAAACCGCGTCTGTTTTATTTTTCAGCATTGTCCGTATTTATGTATCCCTCTGTCAGTCTGTCGGATACACTTTTTTACTTGCGTATTTCCATTCAGACCGGCGGAAGGACGGATATACGGCATTCTCCTTATGCATAAAATACAAAATGTCAGAATCGACCTTGCCATATCGAAGCGGTTTTACAGAAGTCATTTGCATTACTTTCTTCTTTCAGGAGCGTTAAATCATTCTTTTTTTCTCTAATATTTTGTAGTCGAATAGATTATTTATATCTTTGCAACCGCAATGGATGAAAGGTGGAGGGGCAATTAAGCTCCTTTTTTTGTTCTTATATAGTTAATCAATGGTAGAAAAGAAAACTGTTTGTCAGATTGTTGACGAGTGGCTGGACGGAAAAGAGTACTTTCTGGTGGAAGTAGCTATCAGCCCGGACGACAAGATTGTGGTGGAAATTGACCACAAAGAAGGGGTTTGGATTGAAGATTGTGTGGAGTTGAGCCGATACATCGAATCCAAGTTGAACCGTGAGGATGAGGATTATGAGTTGGAGGTAGGTTCTGCCGGTATCGGACAGCCATTTAAAGTGTTGCAACAGTACACCAACCACATCGGAAAAGAAGTGGAAGTGCTGAGAAAAGATGGACGCAAATTGTGCGGCGTGCTGAAGGCAGCCGATGAACAGCATTTCACTGTAACTGTAGAGAAGAAAGTGAAACCCGAAGGCGCCAAGCGTCCCCAGCTGGTGCAGGAAGACGAAATGCTTGCGTATGATGAAATAAAATATACTAAATACTTAATCAGTTTTAAATAAGACTATGGCCAAAAAAGTAGAAACTGTCAGCTTGATAGATACATTTTCGGAATTTAAGGAACTGAAAAATATCGATAGAACCACCATGGTGAGCGTGCTCGAAGAGTCGTTCCGTAGTGTGATCGCGAAGATGTTCGGCACCGATGAGAATTACGACGTAATTGTGAACCCGGACAAGGGCGACTTCGAAATATGGCGCAACCGTGAAGTAGTGGCGGATGAAGACCTGGAAAATCCGAACTTGCAGATTGCATTATCGGAAGCACAGAAAATAGATGCTTCTTATGAAGTGGGCGAGGAAGTGACGGATGAAGTAATCTTCGCGAACTTCGGACGACGTGCCATCCTGAACCTGCGTCAGACGTTGGCCTCTAAAATTTTGGAACTGGAAAAAGACAGTATCTATAATAAATATATTGATAAGGTGGGTAATATCATCAATGCGGAAGTATACCAGATATGGAAGAAGGAAATGCTGCTGCTCGATGATGAAGGAAACGAATTGCTGCTGCCCAAGACGGAACAGATTCCGAGCGATTTCTATCGCAAGGGAGAAACGGCGCGTGCCGTGGTGGCCCGTGTGGACAACAAGAATAACAATCCGAAGATTATCCTTTCCCGTACATCGCCTGTATTCCTGCAGCGTCTGTTCGAGATGGAAGTGCCCGAAATCAATGACGGACTGATTACCATTAAGAAGATTGCCCGTATCCCCGGTGAGCGTGCCAAGATTGCCGTTGAGTCGTACGACGACCGTATCGACCCGGTAGGTGCCTGCGTAGGTGTAAAGGGTAGCCGTATTCATGGCATTGTTCGTGAGTTGCGCAACGAGAATATTGACGTAATCAACTATACGTCCAATATCCAGTTGTTTATTCAGCGTGCCCTCAGCCCCGCGAAGATATCTTCTATTCGTCTGAATGAAGAAGAACGTAAGGCAGAAGTATTTCTGAGGCCTGAAGAGGTTTCGCTGGCTATTGGTAAAGGCGGTTTGAATATCAAACTTGCCAGTATGTTGACCGAGTACACCATTGACGTATTCCGTGAGTTGGATCAGGCTGTTGAGGATGAAGATATCTATCTGGATGAGTTCAGAGACGAAATCGACGGTTGGGTGATTGATGCCATCAAGTCGATTGGTATCGATACAGCGAAGGCCGTGCTGAACGCTCCGCGCGAGTTGTTGATTGAAAAGACCGACTTGGAAGAAGAAACGGTGGACGAGGTATTACGCATTTTAAGTTTGGAGTTTGAAGAAGGCGAACCTGAATTGGAACCGGCACCTGAGGTTGTGCCTGAGACAGAGCCCGAGGTTGCCCCTGAGGCAGAGCCCGAGGCAGAATAAAGTGTCTGTCGACATCTGTTTCTGTTTGCACTAACTTCTTTCTCCACATTATTCATTAATTTTTTAGTATGACGATAAGGTTAAATAAAGTAACAAGAGATTTGAATGTAGGAATTTCAACGGTCGTTGAGTTCTTGCAGAAAAAAGGATTTGCCGTTGAGGCAAACCCCAACACAAAAATTAACGAGGAGCAATATGCCTTGCTCGTGAAAGAGTTCAGTACAGATAAGAATCTTAGACTTGAATCGGAACGTTTCATTCAGGAACGGCAGAATAAAGACCGTAACAAAGCATCGGTATCTATCGATGGTTACGAAGCTGAGACTACGGAGAAACCGAAAGTTGAAGAAATAAAGACTGTTGTACCCGAAGATGCACGTCCGAAGTTTAAACCTGTCGGAAAAATAGACTTGGATAAACTGAACCGGAAACCGGTAGTAGAAAAAGTGGAAGAAAAGAAAGTGGAAACATCTGCGCCTGTGGTAAAGGAAGAACCTAAACCGCAGCCCAAACCGGAACCGAAGCCTGAGTTCAGACCGGAACCGAAGCCGGAACCCAGACCGGAATTAAAGCCCGAACCGAAACCGGAACAGAAGCCGACTCCGGCTCCCGAACCGGCTCCTGTGGTGAAAGAAGAACCGAAGCCAGCAGTCGTTGCAGAAAAACCTGCACCCAACCCCGCTCCGGTAGTAGCGAAAGAAGTAGTAAAAAAAGAAACACCTGCTCCCGCGGCACCTGTCCGGGAAGAGGCGAAACCTGCCGTGGCAGAAGAAGCGCCTGCAAAGAGTGGTGAAGCGGAAATCTTCACAATTCACAAGCCGGAGTTTGTTTCTAAGATCAATATCATCGGTCAGATTGATTTGGCGACATTGAACCAGTCTACACGCCCTAAGAAGAAATCCAAAGAGGAGAAACGTAAGGAGCGCGAAGAGAAGGAGAAGATTCGTCAGGATCAGAAGAAGCTGATGAAAGAGGCGATCATCAAAGAAATCCGCCGCGAAGACACCAAAGCGAAGGATGGCAAGGAGAAAGATGCCGATGCCAACGCCAACAAGAAGAAACGTCTCCGCATTAATAATAATAAGGAGAAGGTGGATATCAACAATGCATCCAACTTCCAGCGTGGAGGCGACAACCGTGGTGGTGGAGGTAAAGGACCTCATGCCGGCGGCGGTCAGCAAGGTGCCGGTGGTGGTAATAATCACCAAGGTGGCAACAAGAACAACCGTAACAACAATAACAGGGATCGTTTCAAGAAACCGGTCATCAAGCAGGAGGTTAGCGAGGAAGACGTAGCTAAGCAGGTAAAAGAAACCTTGGCACGCCTCACTTCCAAAGGTAAGAGCAAGACTTCCAAATACCGTAAGGACAAGCGCGATATAGCGAACAGCCGTATGCAGGAGCAGGAAGACCGCGAAATGGCGGACAGCAGAGTGCTGAAGATAACGGAATTCGTGACTGCCAACGAGTTGGCAAGCATGATGGATGTTTCCGTGACGCAGGTCATCGCTACTTGCATGAGTATCGGTATCATGGTGTCTATCAACCAGCGTCTGGATGCTGAAACCATCAATCTGGTGGCGGAAGAGTTCGGATACAAGACTGAATATGTCAGTGCGGAAGTGGCACAGGCCATTGTAGAGGAGGAGGATTCTGAAGAGGATCTGGAACCGCGCGCGCCGATTGTTACCGTCATGGGTCACGTAGACCACGGTAAGACATCATTGCTCGACTATATCCGTAAGGCGAACGTTATTGCCGGTGAAGCCGGTGGTATCACGCAGCACATCGGTGCTTACAACGTGAAACTGGAAGACGGACGTGAGATTACGTTCCTCGATACTCCGGGTCATGAGGCGTTTACCGCTATGCGTGCCCGTGGTGCGAAGGTGACGGACGTGGTTATCATTATTGTCGCTGCCGATGATAACGTGATGCCGCAAACGAAGGAAGCTATCAACCATGCTATGGCTGCCGGTGTACCTATCGTATTCGCAATTAACAAGATTGATAAACCGACTGCCAATGCTGACAAAATCAAGGAAGAGCTGGCAAGTATGAACTATCTCGTTGAAGAATGGGGTGGCAAATATCAATCGCAAGATATCTCGGCCAAGAAAGGCTTGGGTGTGAAAGAACTGTTGGAGAAAGTATTGCTGGAAGCAGAAATGCTTGATCTGAAAGCAAACCCGAACCGTAAGGCAACAGGTTCCATCATCGAGTCTTCGTTGGACAAAGGACGTGGTTACGTAGCTACCATGCTGGTATCAAATGGTACACTTCAGGTGGGAGACATCGTACTGGCAGGTACAGCGTATGGTAAGGTGAAAGCTATGTTCAATGAACGTAACCAGCGCCTGAAAGAGGCCGGACCGTCTGAGCCGGTATTGATTCTGGGATTGAACGGTGCACCTGCTGCCGGTGATACGTTCCACGTAATCGATACGGAACAGGAAGCACGTGAAATCGCTAACAAGCGTGAACAGTTGCAACGTGAACAAGGTCTGCGTACTCAGAAGATGCTTACTTTGGATGAAGTTGGCCGTCGTCTGGCACTGGGTGACTTCCATGAACTGAATGTTATCGTTAAGGGTGACGTGGACGGTTCTGTTGAGGCGTTGAGCGATTCACTGATCAAACTGTCTACAGAGCAGGTACAGGTAAATGTAATCCACAAAGGCGTTGGAGCAATCTCCGAATCCGATGTTTCATTGGCTGCCGCTTCGGATGCTATCATCATCGGCTTCCAGGTACGTCCGTCGAATGCCGCTGCAAAGATGGCAGAGAACGAAGGTGTGGATATCCGCAAGTACTCAGTGATTTACGACGCTATCGAAGAGGTGAAGGCCGCTATGGAAGGTATGTTGGCACCGCAGGTGAAGGAGCAGGTAACTGCAACCATCGAGGTACGCGAGGTGTTCAATATCACCAAGGTAGGTCTCGTAGCCGGTGCGGTAGTGAAGACCGGAAAGGTGAAACGCAGCGACAAGGCCCGTTTGATCCGCGACGGTATCGTAATCTTTACCGGTTCTATCAATGCTTTGAAACGTTTCAAGGATGATGTGAAGGAAGTAGGTACCAACTTCGAGTGTGGTATCAGCCTGACGAACTGCAACGATATCAAGGTAGGCGATATGATCGAATCTTACGAAGAAATAGAAGTAAAACAGACTCTGTAAGCGAAATAATCTTTTAGACACGGATTACACGGATTTCACGGATTGGTTTAAAAGAAAAACCGTGCTTATCCGTGTAATCCGTGTCTTTTTTAGATATAGTTATGACAATAATAGATATCATCCTGTTGGTGGTGATTGGCGCAGGAGCGGTCATCGGTTTTATAAAAGGCTTCATCAAGCAACTGGCATCTATCCTCGGATTGATTGTTGGATTGCTGGCTGCAAAAGCACTGTATGTGTCGGTAGCGGAGAGAGTCTTTTCTAAGATAACGGACTCCATGACGTTTGCCCAGATATTGGCGTTTGTTGTTATTTGGATAGTGGTTCCGTTGTTGTTCCTGCTGGTAGCGGCTTTGCTGACGAAGGCGATGGAAGCAGTCTCGCTCGGTTGGCTGAACCGCTGGCTGGGTGCCGGACTGGGCGCGTTGAAGTTTCTGCTGCTGGTGAGTCTGCTTATCTGTGTTGTCGAGTTTATCGACTCGGATAATACGATGATTGATAGAACAATGAAGGAGGAATCCGTGTTATATTATCCTATAGAGTCGTTCGCGGGAATGTTTTTCCCGGCTGCAAAAGAAGTTACAGAACAATATATACTTAATACATAATGCAACCCGAAGAACCCAATAAATATGTAAAGGAACTAACGCAGGAGAAGTACAAGTACGGCTTCACCACCGATGTACATACGGAAGTCATTGAGCGTGGGCTGAATGAAGATGTTGTACGGCTGATCTCTGCGAAGAAGAACGAGCCGGAATGGCTGTTGGAGTTCCGTCTGAAAGCATATCGTCACTGGTTGACGATGGAGATGCCTACATGGGCACATCTCCGTATTCCTGAGATAGATTATCAGGCTATTTCCTACTATGCTGATCCGTTGGCGAAGAAGAAAGACGCGCCTAAGAGCATGGATGAAGTAGACCCAGAGTTGATAAAAACCTTCAATAAGCTGGGCATCCCCTTGGAAGAACAGATGGCGTTGAGTGGCATGGCAGTGGATGCCGTGATGGACTCCGTATCTGTGAAAACTACGTTTAAGGAAACGTTGATGGAGAAAGGAATTATTTTCTGTTCCATCAGTGAAGCCGTACGTGAGCATCCGGATTTGGTGCAGAAGTATCTTGGTTCCGTAGTGGGATACCGTGATAACTTCTTTGCCGCACTGAACTCGGCGGTATTCTCCGACGGTTCGTTTGTATATATCCCGAAAGGAGTACGCTGCCCGATGGAGTTGTCCACGTATTTCCGTATCAATGCGCGTAATACAGGTCAGTTTGAGCGGACACTGATTGTGGCGGATGATGATTCGTATGTTTCCTATCTGGAAGGTTGTACGGCTCCGATGCGCGATGAGAACCAGTTGCATGCCGCTATTGTGGAGATTGTGGTGCACGAGCGTGCGGAGGTGAAGTACAGTACCGTACAGAACTGGTATCCGGGTGATGCCGAAGGTAAAGGTGGTGTTTATAACTTTGTTACGAAACGTGGTAACTGCAAAGGTGCGAACAGTAAACTTTCCTGGACACAAGTGGAGACGGGATCAGCTATTACGTGGAAATACCCTTCCTGCATTCTGACTGGAGATAATTCCTCGGCTGAATTCTACAGTGTGGCGGTGACGAATAATTACCAACAGGCGGATACGGGTACGAAGATGATTCATCTGGGTAAGAATACCAGTAGTACCATTGTCAGCAAAGGTATCTCTGCCGGACATAGTGAGAACTCTTACCGTGGTCTGGTGCGTGTAGCTCAAAAGGCGGACAATGCGCGTAACTATAGTCAGTGCGATTCTTTGTTGCTGGGTGATAAATGTGGTGCGCATACCTTCCCGTATATGGATATCCATAATGAGACGGCGGTTGTGG
>ENA-UEPG01002020-UEPG01002020.1-human-gut-metagenome-genome-assembly--contig:-NODE-2020-length-13797-cov-3.465889_pt1 | contig 13797 bp, 8 predicted proteins | sample MGYA00242893_ERZ507902 | MGnify/ENA primary metagenome ERZ507902 (study PRJEB26167, sample SAMN06115491) | human gut metagenome | host: Homo sapiens | place: China:Gansu | collected 2015-04-23 | study... | reverse complement strand
ATATAATTTTCTTCGATCACACTGCCGTTGACCAGAACCTTACCGTCACGCATCTCAATAGTATCACCGCCGGTCGCGATAACGCGTTTGATAAAATCGCGGCTTTCATCCTTCGGATAACGGAAAACGACGATCTCACCCTTTTTCGGCTCGGTAAAGAAATATTTATACTTGCTGACGATCAGGCGCTCGTGGCTTTCCAGCGTCGGATACATCGACGTACCCTCGACCATATAAGGCTCTACCACAAACGTACGGATACAAAAAGCCAGCGCTACGGCTACAATGATCGAAACCAGCCAGTCGCTGATAGTATCCTGCCAAGATGTTCCTGATTTTTTAGTACTCATATATACTCCCTCTTATTCCAACGCATCAACTGAATCGGTGCGGTCTCTTTTATTTTTGCAAACGTACTCACAACGTTCGCAACACCGTTTCTACGTTAACAAACATTAGTGGATTTGTCAATCGCCAAAGGCAAATTGTCGAAAAAATTTTACATTAATATAGTGTTTTTTCTTGCCCAAAACAGTCGCTTGCGGTAAAATACATAAGTATTAGCTTTTCCAAAATCATCATTAAATAGGCAGGATATAACCCGCCTGTGTAGAATATTATAATGTTACTATTATAGCAAAATTACAAGTTTCCAAGATGTAAGGAGAGATCACCATGGTCAAAATCGCTGTTATCGGCAGCTGTTCCATCGACCTCACAGTAGAAGCAGGCAAACGGCCTGCAGCCGGCGAAACAATAATCGGCAGCAGGCTCATAGTTTCACCAGGAGGCAAAGGCGCTAATCAGGCCGTTGCCGCCGCACGTTTAGGAGCCCAGGTACACATGATAGGCTGCGTAGGCGACGATGCTTACGGCACCATGATCATCAACAACCTGAAAACCAACAACGTCAATACTGGTTATGTCAGCGTCCTGCCCGGACAGAACAGCGGTACTGCCCATATCACCCTTGCCGAAGGCGACAACAGTATTATCGTCATCAAAGGCGCCAATGATCTGGTCATGCCCAAACATATCGATACTGCCTGGAACGTCATTGCCGCCGCAGACCTGGTCATGCTCCAGCACGAAATACCGCTGCCCACCATCGATTACATCATCGGCAAATGTGCAGCGGCAGGAATCAGCGTACTTTTAAATCCGGCTCCCGTGCAGCCCGTTCCTTCTGAATGGCTGGATAAAGTCACCTATGTGACCCCCAATGAACACGAAGCCGAAGCCCTTTATCCCGGTAAGACCAGCGAAGAAATCCTGCTGATGCAGGAAGAACGCTTCTTTATGACACTTGGCAAAGCAGGCGTTGCTTATGCTAAAAACGGCAAAGTACACACTGTTCCCGCATTCGTCGTTAATGCCCAGGATACCACAGGCGCAGGCGATACCTTCAACAGTGCTTTTGCCGTCGCAAGATGCGAAGGACGCAGCCTAGACGACAGTATACGGTTTGCCAACGCCGCAGCGGCCCTCTCCGTTCAGAAGCTGGGCGCACAAGGCGGTATGCCCTATCTTAAAGATGTAGAAAGGATGCTTGGAGAATGCAAAAAATAGGAATCCTCAACAGCGACATCGCCAAAGTCCTGGCTGACTTAGGCCATACTGACACTATCGTTATCGGCGACTGCGGCCTTCCGGTTCCGGCCGGTGTCCCCAAAATCGATCTGGCTCTGAAACCAGGTACTCCTTCCTTTTTAGATGTCCTTACAGAAGTGTTGAAATATATGGAAGTCGAAAAAATACATATCGCTTCCGAAATGGAAAGTAAAAATCCTGCTACATGGCAGAAAATGCAGGAGCTTTTTGAAGGTAATGAACAGATCCTCAGCGACCACGAAGCCTTCAAAGCCGCTGCCAAAACTGCTAAAGCAGTGATCCGCACCGGCGAGATCACCCCCTACGCCAACATTATCCTGCACGCAGGCGTTATTTTCTAAAATCGATTTTACAGCAAAGGAGTTTTGCGACTAATGGAAATCACCATGAAGGGTATTTCAAAAGCCTTCGGCTCCAACGAAGTACTCAAAGGCGTCGACCTGACCTTAAAATCAGGAGAGATCCACGCTCTGATGGGTGAAAACGGCGCCGGTAAATCCACCCTTATGAACATCCTTACGGGTATCCATAAAGCCGACAGCGGCACGATCTGCGTAGACGGACGGGAAATAAGCTTCAAAAACGCACTCGAAGCCGAAAAATGCGGCATCGCTTTCATCCATCAGGAACTTAATATCTGGCCCAATCTCTCTATTCTCGAAAATCTGTTTTTGATGCAGAACGTAACCAACAGTTTCGGAATGCTTGACTTCAAAAAAATGCGCAGGCTGGCCGAAGAAAAATGCAGTCAAATGGGTATTACACTGCCTTTTGACGCAGAAGCAGGCGAATGCAGCGTGGGTCAGCAGCAAATGACAGAAATCATGCGTAACCTGATGCTTGACGCCAAAGTCGTCATCATGGATGAACCTACGGCCGCCCTGACAGAACGTGAAACAGAAAAACTGTTTGCCGTAATGCACGCGCTTAAAGACAAAGGCGTTGCCATCGTCTACATCTCGCATCGAATGGAAGAAGTATTCGCCCACTGCGATACCATCACCGTAATGCGCGACGGCTACGCTATTAGCAGCAAACCCACCCGCGAAACCAATATGGAACAGGTGGTCCGCGACATGGTCGGCCGTTCTATTACCGAATATTACCCCGGACGCACAAACGAACCCGGCGAAATAGTCCTGGAAGTCAAAAACTTCTGTCAAGACGGACTGTTCAACAATATCTCCTTCAAACTGCGTAAAGGCGAGATCCTCGGCGTAGCAGGGCTGATGGGAGCAGGCAGGACCGAGATCATGCGGGCCCTGTTCGGCGTTGATTCCTGCAAGCACGGTGAAGTTTACCTGCATGGGAAAAAAGTCTGTATCAAAAAACCGGAAGACGCCATCAAAGCAGGCATCGGCTTCATCACCGAAAACCGTAAAAGTGAGGGCCTGATCCTCGACTTCTCCATCTCCAGAAATATTGCGCTGCCCAGTGTCGATACCTTTGCTAAACGCAGCGTGATCAACGCCAAAAACGAAACAGCCTTCTCCGAAGCGCTTTCTAAAAAACTGGGTGTCAAAACCGCATCGATCGACCTGGAAGCAGGCGCACTATCAGGCGGCAACCAGCAAAAGGTCGTCATTGCCAAATGGATCGGTATGAATCCATCAATCATTATTATGGATGAACCGACACGCGGTATCGATGTCGGCGCCAAGCGCGACATCTACGATCTAATGAACGAACTGACCTCTCAGGGCGTCGCCATCATCATGGTCTCCTCCGAACTGCCGGAAGTTATCGGCATGAGCGACCGCATCCTCGTTATCCACGAAGGTAAGATCGCCGGAGAGCTGGACCACGAAGAAGCGACACAAGAAAAAATAATCACCCTTGCCACAGGAGGACAGTAAATAATGAATATTAAAGAACGTATCCGTAAAATGGGCCCCTTTATTGCCCTTGTCGTAACCTTTATCGTCATAGCCGCCTTAAACGACAGTTTTGTCGATCCCAATAACCTGAAAAACCTGCTGCGTCAGGTTTCCATCAACGCCCTTATTTCTTTCGGTATGACCTTTGTCATCCTGACAGGCGGCATCGACCTGTCTGTCGGCAGCCTGCTGGCACTTTCAAGCGCCCTGATGGGCAGCCTGATCGTCAGCGGCATGAACCCGATGCTGGCGATCCTTGCTGCCTGCTTCATAGGCATGGGCCTTGGCGCTGTCAACGGCTTAGTCATTGCTTACGGCAAAGTAGCACCCTTTATCGCTACGCTCGCCACCATGACCATTTATCGCGGTCTGACACTGGTATATACCAATGGTAACCCTATCAGCGGTCTCAGTGACGACACTATGTTCCACGACTTCGGCCAGGGCTTTTTCATGGGATTGCCAGTACCTGCAATCATCATGCTGCTGGCATTTGCCGTTTCCTGGTTCATCCTTAGGAAAACCCCTTTGGGCCGTAAAATCTACGCAGTAGGCGGCAACGAAAAAGTTTCCTTCATCGCCGGCATCAAAATAGAACGTGTCAAAATCTTTGTTTATGCAATCACCGGTTTCTTCTGCGCTCTGGCAGGCGCAGTCCTCACCTCACGTCTCAATTCGGCCCAGCCGACTGCCGGCACCGGTTATGAACTTGACGCCATCGCCGCCGTAGTTTTAGGCGGAACCAGTCTTTCCGGCGGCAAAGGTTATATCACAGGTACACTGGTCGGCGTGCTTATCATCGGCACACTCAACAACGGCCTCAATATTCTCGACGTATCCAGCTTCTATCAACAAGTTGTCAAAGGTATTGTAATTTTACTGGCGGTACTTATGGACCGCAAAAAAGCTTAGGAGGCACTCACCAATGAAAAAAATCTGGACTCTTTTAGTAGCTGCCATCACAGTACTGGCAGTGCTCACTTCCGGCTGCGGCAGCAGTGACAAAGCTGCAAAACCCGCTGACGGCAAAAAAACAACTACCATCGGCTTCTCCATCTCCACACTCAACAACCCCTTCTTCGTATCCGTACGTAAAGGCGTTGAAGAAGAAGCAAAAAAACTCGGAGTCAATGTTAAAATCGTCGATGCGCAAAACGATCCCGCAAAACAGGCCAATGATATTTCTGACCTGATCCAGCAAAAAGTAGACGTACTGCTCATCAACCCGGTCGACTCCGCAGCAGTATCAACTTCTGTGGCAGCTGCCAACAAAGCCAGCATCCCCGTTCTGGCGCTCGACCGCAGCGCCGATAAAGGCACAGTAGCCTCCTTCATCGCTTCTGACAACGTCAAAGGCGGCGAAATGGCAGCCGAATACATCATCCAAAAACTTGGTGAAAAAGTAAAAGTAGCCGAGCTCGAAGGCATCCCCGGCGCATCTGCGACCCGCGAACGCGGCGAAGGCTTCCATAAAGTAGCCGACCAAAAACTTACAGTTGTTGCCAAACAATCTGCTGATTTTGACCGCAGCAAAGGCCTGACTGTCGCTGAAAATATGCTGCAGGCCAACCCTGATATCCAGGCTATTTTCGCTCAAAATGACGAAATGGCACTGGGCGCTATCGAAGCAGCCAAAAGTGCTAACAAAAAAATCTTTATCGTTGGCTTTGACGGCACCCAAGACGGCCTGAAAGCAGTAGAAGCAGGCACTATGGCCGCAACTATCGCTCAACAGCCCGAACTGATGGGCCAGCAGGGTCTGGACGCTGCTGTAAAAGTAGCCAAAGGCGAAAAAGTTGAAGCTAAAATAGGCGTACCGCTCAAACTTGTAGACAAAAAATAATTACTGCCCTTTGACAATTTGGACAAACATAAAACCCCGGCGCAATGCGCCGGGGTTTTGTTTTATCCTGCATAGGCTTCTGAAATAAACGCCTTCCTTTTAAAAGCTGTACTTCAAATCAACCAACCTTTATCCATTCCCCTTAGACTCAGTGTCTGTTCCTATCAGCAGTTCATCAATCGTACAGCCAAGCAGCTTACGCAAACTCAAAAGCAAACGTAAACTTGGCGACAGGCGGCCATTTTCCACATTACATAAATGCGACTGCGATACACCTATCTGTTTTGCCAAATCAGACTGGCTGATATCAGCACGCAGCCTGCGAATCTTGATTTCCATCCCCATTTTTCTGTAATCTATTTTTTCCATATTCTTCCTCCGCTCTCAGCAGCTGTAAGAAGTATTGTCAGCATCAAATTATTTTTCTGCTGCCATACTGCCTGCCAACTACTCAACTTACTGCCTTAGAAGCTGTAACGAAAGCCTACGTTGGCTCCCCAGTTTTTAGTTACGTCACCGCCAAAACTGCGTTCCACATCACCGTACAGCTCACAGTTTTTACCTAAAGTGATATTGCCTCCGATGCCTACTTCGAGCCAGGTATCGCCGTAATCAAAATCATTGCTCAAAGCAGCACCGTTCCTATCTTGCATACTTACACTGCCGTTCCCATAAAATTCATGCAGTACAGAAACTTTAGTATAAATGCAGCCTTGTTCCAGTTGCTTGCCGACAGCTATCCCTAAACGTCCAACTAAAGAATCAATACCGTCATTAGCAACAGCAATATTTTTAGATGTACCATAACTGTTGCCATTGATATGCCCATAAGTGAACTGTACCTGGGGCTCAAAAAAAATTCCGTTTTTCTGCGCAATCCGTTTGTTATATTCAACACTCAACGAAGTTGCATCAGTTTCATAATCGCCGCTGTCAGGATACTGAATGAAGGTATTGATATCGCCATAGATACGACCGTGTTTCAATACAATATCCCAGGCAGCACCATCATTTTGATGTAAGGTACCATACAGACTCAAAGCTCCGATTTTATTCTCACCGCTGCTGCCGCTGCCTTTAACATTACCCTGCGGATATTCATACGCCGCACCGACTTTCCAGTTTCCCGCCTTTATATCATAACCAACCTGATAAGTATGATATTTATCCCTGAAACCGTTTCCATCCAACTTACCCCCAAACATCCATGCCCATGCTACCTGCTCAGCATTCTGATGAAGTGCACCCAAGCGGCTGTGCAGATTACCATTGCCGTTGACCCAGGCATAATATAAAGGTGCATTTGCCCCTGCTACCGCCAGTGCGTCACCAACAACCCTGCTGTCCAAATCTCTGACGTACCAGTTCTTCTGTCCGCCTGCCACAGCAGAATCAAGTACCGGCGTATATTCGTAAATACCGCCGCCATAAGTAGTTTCACCCACAAAGTCAGCATCACCGGTAACAGTAATAAAAGTATTTTCAGGCTTCAGCTCTTTCCCCACCAGCGAACTGATATTATTTATCGTTATCCCATGAATGCCTTTATCAGAAGCGGCAACGGTTATTTTGTCACTGTCAGTCCCGTCGTTATCAACAATAAAACTGCCGCCTGTACCAGTAAGCTTTTGAATAGCAAGAGTACTAAACGCACCCCGGTCACCGCTCAGATCGATTTTGCCGCCAGCAGCCGCTTTCAGATCGGTAACGCTCGAAGTTCCTGTAAGCCGCCAAGCTGCACCGTCCGTAACAGCAAGCTTAATAACTCCGTCATCATACAAACTTGTGCTGCCGTTAAAAACAGAGCCGGCAGTATTCAAGTTAACATTGACCACCCCTTTAATATCACTTTCAATGTCACCGAAAATAACAACCTCATTAGCACCGGCTGCTGAACCCTGATTGATAGTTACAATACCTTCAGCGCTGGTATCGCTGTTGCCCGCGGCAGAGATAGCCGTACCTCCTGCCGCATTGATGTATACTCCTTTTTGGAAATCGATCGAGCTGTCTTCAGTAACCGAGCTACCATCAAAATAAGTGCTGACACCGTAAACGTAGCCTGTACCGGTCGCAGTTATTACGGCAGTATCTTCAAAAACTACCTTACCGCCATTTAAAGCAGAAACCGTTTCTGTGTAGTCAGTACTTTGAGCCGCCAGTTCAGTTTGTTCTTTAAAAGTAATAACGCCCTCGGCATCAGCTACAACAGCCCTGGCATTCCCACCGCCAGCAGTAATTTTTATAAGATTTGCACCGCCGGTTTCACCAAGCGTTATCCGGCCTTTGCCTTCCGTATCGTCAATATATTTATGCGCCAGCAGACCCAAAGCGGCGCCGGTATCTGAACTGACTGTCAACTGTAGGGCTTTGCCGGTAACAGCGGCATTTGTCGTTACTTCAATACCGGTCACAGAAGCATCCAAATCATTATGCAGTGTAATATCTGCTCTGTTAAAATCTATCTTTCCGTGCTCATAACCATAAATACCAGTCACACCATTATTCTCTTCTCCCGATTTTCTGGCCTGACGGTCAATATCAATCAGCAGGTCTTCCTTCACGCTTACAACCGCGTAATTATCGGCCTGGATGCCATAGAGCCCACTGCCGCCCTGCACAGCATTTGGTGTATAAGCTGTCATATCGGAAGCATAAGTTCCTGTCACAACGGTCAGCTTGTTGTAAGACTGCTTAGAAGATATGTCTGCTCCTGAAGGTTTATTCCCGGTATCAGTCTGAGTGGCCCAGACGCCGCGTACAGTTTCGTTCGACTGGCCGTTGCTGCCGCTGATCACGATCTCCGCATTTTCGATCTCGGTTGTACCGATATAATTGCCATAACTGCCCTTAGTCAAAACACCTGTTGTATTTACCGTAGCTTTGTCACCTGCGGCAAGCCCCAGATTGATTTTGACATTCTTGGCTTTAAGGGAATTGGAAGCTTTATTTGCTTTGCTGTAATAACCTTCCACATCAATGCCGGCAACGACCTTGGGTACAGAACTTGTGCTGGATGTGGCAGCACTGCTGACACTGATATTCATCTCGCCAGTAACAGTATTCTTATGCTGACCGGCCGTACTTTCAAAGCCAATAACACTGCTTTTGCTGCCTACGATAGCAATATCAGCGTCTTTCAGCGTCAATGATGCTGTGCCGCTGCCATCATTAGCAATCCCGCAAATACTGCTGCTCCTGACGCTGAAACCAGTTTCAACAATTTTCACAACGGCTTTATCAGTTACTGTCAGACCGGCAGATCTACTAACACCGATCGTTACATTGCTGTTTCCGTCAAGACTTTCATTGGTCACGCTGACATTTTCGTACTCGCCGCCTAAATCAGTACCATATTGGCTATTATAGTCTTGCGCCCAGGCTGCGTCGTCCCCCCCGAATATGCAAACGTACACTACTCCTGCTGTAAACAACGATTGCAGTATTTTCCCAGCTAAAGCTTTATTGCTACTGACCTGCTTCAAACAGCTTTTTACTTTCTTCCGGCATTTCTGCATACATCTATCTCCTCTTTTTCACGAAATACTATAAAGAAATCCCCCACTTGGATGATGAGGGATATTCTTTATAGATTTTTCAAGCTGCCATCCTGATTTTAGAAGCTGTAACGGAAGCCGACATTGACGCCCCAGTTTTTAGTTACGTCACCGCCGCTGATACGTTCTACATCCAGATACATACTGGAATCCTTATTAAATTTGTGGTTGACGCCGATACCATATTCGATGGCGGTACCGCCGATGCTGTCACTGTAGCTGGCGCTTCTGCCGTCAGCGCTGACATGTGTATTGATGTCGCCGTCGAAGTCGTGCAGTACTGCCGCTTTCAGATAAACGCTGCTGTCTGCCGCAAAGGTTTTGCCCAGCAGGAAGCCGCCGCGCAGAACAATGCTGTTCATGCTGTCGTTAGTAACGCTCATAGTATTGTCGCGAGTGGTTACGGTATAATCATCGCCGCCCAGATGTACGTAGCTTGCACGCACCATAGGTTCAACGAACCAGCCGTCATTCAAATCCTGACGATAGCCGTATTCAACAGCAAAGCTTATAGCTGTACTGCCAAAATCACCGTCCAGTTTTTGGGCAATAGTGCCGCCGTAAGCGCTGGTTTCACTGTCAACTTTACCAACTTTGGCAATGATGTCTACATGATGACCTTTATCGCCAGTCCATGTGCCATATAAAGCGCCTGCCGCGGTTTTGATTTCACCGTCGCCATTAGTCAGGCTGGTATCACCTTTAGCATATTGTCCTGCCAGGCCGATACGCCAGTTACTGCCGATCTCACGGTCATAACCTGCCGCAAAGCCGTTATATTGATAATCGTTATCGCCTTGCAGTCCATCTACTTTGATTTTGCCGCCGACATATTTAGCCCAAACGCCGTCGTTATCGTCTGCAGAATTACGGACGTCGCCCAGACGTTCCATCAAAGTTTCATCAGCGCCGAACAGAGTCACTGCCGCTCCGGCTGCGATCTTGCTGGCATCCTGAGCCGCCATTTGGGCAGAGGATTGAGTTGCAGCCCTGGTAGTGACCTGTGTCAGGTTCAGACCATCATCGACAATGTCTGCTTTCCCCTCATATTCATAAGACCAGACGCCGTTATCATATTTCATTTCTTTGATGTTGTAGGTGCCGCCTTTATCTGCATGTTCGATAAGTACGACATCTTGGTCCAAATGTCCCTTAGTATCAGCGCCGGCAGCATTGTTATAGCCGTTGCGCATCCCCTGGTCAAAAACAGTGATATTATAGGTACCGCTGCCGATTACAGTATTAGTGGAAGTAATTTTGTCGTTGCCTGCCGACTGACCGTAAACGCCGTTGGCATTGGTACGCATAAAGAGCTCGTTAGTATCGGAAGCATCCAGATCATTAGTAGTGATAGTACGGTAATCAGCAGTATTGTATTTCTCTGCCTGATTATTTTCGTCATAGAAGTAGACCGTACTGCCAGCAAGAGTAGTCTTATCCTCTACAGTCAAGGCTGCCAGATTATCTGTCAGGTTCATGGCAGTACCGCTGATATCGAGAGAACCAAGACTATTCTCCTTCGTCTGTACGTCTGTATCAGATTTCAGATTCAAAGTGCCGTTTGTGAAGTCAGCAGTGCCGTTAAAGGTAACGGTTCCCGTACCGGCATCAAAAGTAGTTACCCCACCTTCAATGTCTGCCGCATGGTCATTTGCATGCTTACCACCGCTGACAGTGATAGCAGCATTATCTGCAGCATAATACATTGTGCTGCCGTTTGCCAAAATACCATTGGCGCCTTTGAGGAGCTTAGTTCCTTCAGTAGTAGTACCAACTACCTCGGCACTGATATCCATAGCCCCGGCACTATGAACAGCAATAACCGCACCTTCAGCAGCTTTGATGCCTGTAGCAGTATTAGAACCTGCCCAGTCGGTACTTGCCTCTATAGTCACGGTGCCTCCAACTTCAGCCACCATACTGCCGCCTGTCAGTTCCAGCCCAACAGCCGTAGCTTGAGTGGATGTACTGGAGCCCGAATACGTATATTCAACTTCACTAACTGTTTCTGTTCTGTCTTGATCGCCAACTGCTGTTGCAGTGATTGTTAAATCATTTTGAACTTGGTACACATTAACTGAATTTGCAGACACAACTGCTTTGGCAGTAACATAAGCAGAACCTTCTTGCGCATCTGCGCTGATAGTCAGTCCACTATCAGAAAGCACGTGCAAAGAACCGCCGCTGGTAACAAGTCCCAAAGCTTCAGCTTTAGCACCGTTATTACTTTGATCCACTGTACCGATAGGAGTGATGCCGCTGCCGCCGTCACCGCCGTTAGAAACCGCATTAGCCGCTCCGTTTTGATATTCCGCTTCAGTTTTATCAGTTTCTGTTACTGCAGCCCCGTCAGTTCCGTCAGTACCAACATTATCAGCTACAGCCGTACGGCCATCATGCGGGTCACCGGTAGAATCGCCTTCGAGATAAGCATCTGCAATATTAAATTTACCTACGCCTTTACCGGCCGTAGCTTCAGCGGTAATAGAACTTGTTTTTAAGACGCCTGCTGTATCAGTCAGGCTCACAGCAGTCGCAGCAGCGCTGTTACCAGCACCGCTCGTCCCTGCAGCACCGGCTGTACCACCTGCACCGCCGGTTCCGCCTTTACCCGCGTTGCCGCCTTTACCTGCTTCACCTGCAATACCTACAATGCCGTCTGTACCTTTAGTACCGCCAGTACCGGTAGCACCATCAGCACCATTGGCTATACGGGCTCCGCTAGCGTCCACGCCACCTTGGCCGCCAGCACCGCCGGCTCCGCCAACTCCGCCTTCACCAGCAGTACCTGCAGTACCAGCCGCACCACCAGTTCCACCAGTGCCGCCCTGTCCGCCTATACCGCCTTGTCCACCATCGCCGCCTGCTCCGCCGATGCCTGCTTTAGCGCCATCGCCGCCAGTTGCAGTTACAGTTATAGTACCTATCGTAATATTCAGGTCAGTATTGGCAGTGCCAACCAGACCCTGGGCAACAGCAAGTCCGCCTTGGCCGCCGTTACCACCTACGCCGCCGTTACCACCTACGCCGCCGTTACCACCTACGCCGCCGTTACCACCTTGGCCGCCTGTTCCGCCGTTACCAGCATTGCCACCGTCACCACCTACGCCGCCAGCGCCACCTGTACCGCCGGCTCCACCGACAGTAGCAGTAACACCAAAACCATTATGATTAGCAACATAATTAACGCCGCTGCCGCCACTCTGGCCTTTACCGCCGTCGCCGCCGGCGCCGCCTTGAGCTCCATCACCGCCTACGCCACCAGTACCGCCGTCACCACCGGTTTGACCTAACCCGCCAACACCGCCTGTTCCGCCTTTGCCGCCTTCACCGCCGGCAGTTCCATTTCCGCCCGTGGCAGTGACACTTAAATCATTCAATGTTACAGAACCGCCGCTGATAGTATTCAAATGCAGGCCGTAAGCAGTGGCGCTGCCGCCATTCCCCCCATTAGCTCCAGCGCCGCCGGTTCCCCCTGCCAGACCAGTACTGCCTGCTAAGCCATTACTGCCTGCTGAGCCAGCAGCAGCGTTACCGCCATTAGTACCAGCTGTACCAGCTGTACCAGCGTTGCCAGCCTCACCAGCTGCGCCAGCAGTAGATGCCCAACCATTCTGTTTAGGAGGCTCTTCCGCGTTATAAGTTGCTGTAACCGTACCATTAGCTGCAGGCGTTAGCTTATCTGCACCATTAGCGGCTTTATCCGGCGTGGTATTTTCATCAGTGCCATCGGCGCCATCTGCACCTTTATCGGCCTTTTTCGTCGTAAGTTCCGCACCATCGGCACCGCTGCCGCCCTTGCCTCCGTAACCGCCATGTCCGCCGGCTTCGCCTGTAGCACTAACAGTTAAAGAAGTACCTGTACTCTGACTATTCTTGCTGGCGCTGCCGTTTACAGTAATACTTTCAGCAGTATCTGTAATGCCTGCCGCGACACCGATAGCTTTAGCGCCGCCGCCATTACCGCCTGCAGCTCCGGCACCGCCGGTACCGCCAATAGCTGCATTGCCAGTCACTCCCTGTTCGCCTTCGTGCTGATATTTTTCATCTACTATCAAACCGCTGGCACCGCCGGTAACATTTATCTCAGCAGAACCAACTGCGATAACAGCATTAGACATGCCGTTTTGATTGACAAGCCCTGCGCCATAACCAAAACCGCCGTCCTGACCCTGTGTTGCATGCTGTGCCAGATCGGCAGCTTGCCCTATACCGTCTTTCCCAACAACAGCCTGGACTGTCATATTGCTCAGAGAAATAGTTTTACCTGTCATATCACCGCTGGCGAAGATTTTTTCGTTATCGGTATAAGCAGAGTGATATTGGGATACATAAACATTTGATCCTTCATAGTTTTTACGAGCAGTATCCAGTTTACCGCCACTCTTATTTTGCTCTGCGTAAATTTCCAGACTGATAGGATTATTTATGGCGCCAAAACCGCCGTCGGCCGCCCATACCTGGCTCGGCACAGCCACCCATGCCATTCCCATTACAGCCAGCGTTACTGCTGCTGCCAGCTGTTTTTTATTACTTGTTTTCAAATACACCAAAATCAACTCCTTAAAATTTGTTGAACAATATATTTCTTCGGCTGACGCCGTAGGAACCAAAGCTTTTACCTGACTTCAAGACGCTGTTTTAAAATCAATATTTTAAAATAAAAATCATATTTAACTTGTTTTAGATTGTATTTTTTAACTATTTTATATAATTCTTTTATTATTCTACCACAGATGTCCCCCCCTACAAGACACGAGAAGGTTTCTTTTATTATTTTTTTCAGCGCCGCGCTATTACGCTCCGCGGCACTTGCGCTGCAGCGCAAGTACGTGTACGTACTTCACCCGCAGCCCGGCGAAAACATCGAAAAAAAATAGCCTGCCAAAGCAGACTAAATTTTGATCAT
>ENA-UEPG01002018-UEPG01002018.1-human-gut-metagenome-genome-assembly--contig:-NODE-2018-length-13802-cov-4.641530_pt1 | contig 13802 bp, 11 predicted proteins | sample MGYA00242893_ERZ507902 | MGnify/ENA primary metagenome ERZ507902 (study PRJEB26167, sample SAMN06115491) | human gut metagenome | host: Homo sapiens | place: China:Gansu | collected 2015-04-23... | reverse complement strand
ACATTGCCTGACTTAACTACATATGCACGTACCTTAATATAATAAGTTTTCTTCTTAAGCTTCTTCAAAGTCTTTTTTATAGATTTTGTTGTTACTGTTTTAGCCTTTTTCAGCTTTTTGTTTGTTGAATATTTTATCTGATAGCCTGTAACACCTTTTACCTTTTTAATATTTATCTTAATATTTCTGTTGTTCTTTGAACGTACTACCTTTTTTACGCTTACTTTTCCCGGTCTGCTTACTACAACCTTAGATGTAGTTGTCACTCCATTACCCGTTGTTGTCAGTCCGTTATTAGTTGTTGTCACTCCATTATTAGTTGTTGTCTTTTCTTCACTTGGTAGTGTTGGTTTATTTGTTGTGCTTTCTCCGTTATTATAATTAGGATCAGGAATCTGTGTTGTTGTCTTAAATGATACATTAGATAAAGTAATGTTTGCTGCTGAATTAGTTGCTGCTGCATCACCATCACACTTTCCCATTCCAAAGTATAAGTTAAGAACGCCTTCCATATCTTTAGCCAAAGTTACTTGTCTTGAGAAGTTATAAGGCACTCCGGCTTTTAAGTCAATATATTCACCAAATATTTGTTCGTCGCCATCTCCAGCTACTTTTACAAAAACCCTCTTATCCACATCAGATGTCATTGTAAAACTATAGTTATATGTTCTGCCCGGATAGTAATGTAATCCTTTTAAGTACTGCTGAACTCCCCACTGTGAATTACCTATTGATGTAATGTTCATTGTTGCGCCTGTTACTGCTTTGTCTGTAGATTTTAATGTACCTGAAGCCCCTGCCCAGTCAGAGCCGAAATAAGAACCCCATTTTTCACTACATGTTTCAACAGCATCTTCTGTTACAGTAATCATAGGTCCCGTATACTTAGTTGTTGTTTCTTCAACTTTCTTATATGCTCTAACCCAGTCAACTTCCATTGTTGCCGGGAAAGCTGTTTCATCAATGTCATATCCCGGCCACTGACCGCCAATTGCCATATTAAAGATAACAAAGTATTCCTTTCTTACCTCGCTAAATGAGTCGTTTGAAACATCCATCGTTCTATAAACTTTGCCATCCACATACCATCTTAACTTGTCTGCTGTCCATTCAACTCCATATACATGATATTCTGTTCTGTCAGCCACTGCTACTGAACTTCCTGAATCTGCGTTATTATTTCCCGGATCATTAAACCAATGCAATGTTCCATATACAAGATTTTCATCATTGATTGCTTCCATAATGTCTATTTCACCACATTTAGGCCAACCTACAGAATCCTGATTTGCTCCAAGCATCCAAAACGCAGGCCAAACACCTTTAAACTTTGGCATTTTAATTCTCGCTTCAATCTTTCCATATTTGAAGTTCTTCTTATTCTTTGTTGTAATTCTTGAAGATGTATATTTCATTCTGCCATAGTCTTCACGCTTGGCTGTAATCTTCATAGTACCATTACTTACCTTAATATTTCTGTCAGTATAATACTGCTGTTCGTTATTACCCCAGCCCCAGCTTCCTGTTCCTATTTCATAGTTCCATGTGTTAGTGTCAAGATAATTACCATTAAACTCATCTGACCAAACCAATTCATAATTGTCTGCTGCTTTAACAGTATTACTAAAAGCAAATACCGTTCCAATGACAGAAAATGTCAATAAAGCCTTTGTCAATAAACTCTTCTTCATATCATTCTCCTTAATTTTAATTATACGTTCCAAGGTCTTCGTCCACCATTATTCAAACATAGGTAGTACAATACCCTTTGATGCCATAATATATCTAAACAAATAAAAACGTTTTTTGCAAGAGTTTATTGTTATTTTGCACAAAAAAATAACACGCAGGTAATTTCCACGTGCTATTTTACTTAATATGTAATTATTTTAATATTATTCTATGATAAATCTATGTAAATAAATATATATGAATAAATCTATATAAACAAATCTTTGTAAATAAATCAGTATGAAAATTAATCTACTGAATTAATAATCCACTGACCATTCTTAGTTGTAGCAGATACTGTAAAACCATCATAATAGAAGAAGCCATCATACTCACCTTCTTCAAGACAGCTCTTATCCTTATCCATACTCTTATACTTTCCAATTGCAGCTACTAACTCATCCATATTCTTTCCAATATACTTTTTAGCAGTACTCTTACCATTGCTATTTGACTTAGCCTTAGTTGCCTTTTCAGAACTCTTCTTTACAACCTTCTTAGCCTTCTTAGTTGTGGTTTCAACCTTTTTAGTTACCTTTTCAGTAGCCGTCTCTGTTACCTTCTCCGTTGTTTCTTCTTTATTTTTTTTCATAATGGCTGCTTCACCCTTATCAGCCTTCTTCTTTGTTTTCTTTTTTGCCTTTGTAGTAGCCTCTTCCACAGCTGTAGTTTCAGCAACAGTAGTTGTTTCCTCCACAGTAGTCTCCTGCACAGTTGTTTCTGCAACCGTAGTTGCTACAGCTGTAGTTGCCTCTTCCTTCTTGCCATTTCCACAACCTACTGTTAAAACCATGGCTGCCATAACAGTTCCAATCATAAAATACTTTCTCATTCTCTATTATCTCCTTAACTTACAATATTTAACAACTTAATATACGTTATTCCATATTACAAAACATTTTTTAACATTCCAAAACATTTTTTAACATTCCAAAACATTTTTTAACATTCCAAAACATTTTTTAACATTCCAAAACATTTTTTAACGCAAACACGTTGATTTTCTTATTTTGCTCCGCCGCCTATTGTACAGCGAAAACTTAAACTCGCCTACGGCTCAGACAGTAAGTTACGCGTTACTACAAGCGGTGCATAAATTAGTGAAACTGCTTTTATGAGCTTGCTCAATAAAAGCTTGTTTAACTAATTTATATATCGCGCCAGCGCGATATGAGTATGAAGCGAAGCGAAATACGAATGCCCGCTTATGCTCGCAAAATTGCGAAAATCTGCCTATCGTTTGCTTATATAAAATGTTTTGAAATATACCGACGTATATTAAGTTTTTTATTCTTCTAGTTCTAATGATGTTTTTACACCGGAAGAATAGTATTTGTTATCCTTTTGGGTTATTACATCTATGTCGTATGTTCCTGCTTCTACTTGGGATGTGTCTAAGTACATGCCGTAGTCATATCCTTCGTTTTTTGACGTTACGTCTATTGGTGCCGGAAATGCTTCATATGTGTATTCATTGTCTTTACTTTTTAGGCGTACATAGATTTTGCTATCGTCATCTATGTATTTTGAATCCACTTTTCCACTTATTGGTACATATTCTTCATCGTCGCCAATTTCTGCAGTTGTGTTGCTGTTTACTTCCATTGTGTTTAAGTTACCTGCTCTTAATGGGGCTGCCATATATGGTGCCTCTTCTATAAGTGAATGTATGTGTCTTTCTACAAGTTCAATTACTACTTTGTCTGCTTTTTTTTCATTTTGCAGATTCCAGTTGTATGGAACTGCCTTTGTAAAATAGCCATTGTGAAATTCATCTGCCACAAACGGTATTAACGCATTTCCAAATGAGTCACGGTACATTACAATTGATTCTTTTTTGTCTTTGCTTTCTGTTTCAATTGATATATCTGTAACTTTTTTGTTGTTTGAAGTTACTTTGTACGAACTTTTTTTATTGTAGATTACATTTGTATCTTTTTTGTTTCCTTTTGGAAATAGCATTCCATACAAGTCCCCTGAAAAGTTTTTCTTTATGGTGTGCCTTTCATTAATATAATCGTAGTGGTCTTTTCCTAAATAGTTAAGTATGGCATTACAGCCCATTGCCGCTCCCTGATTATTCCAATGGCTATCCAACTTGTGATACACTTCTTTTCCGGAATCAATGAACATTTTCTTTAAATCAACTGTGTTTATATTTTCTTTTTTCATTTCTGCCTGTAATAAGCTGTAATTATTCTGCTCACTTGTTTTTATGTATCGCTTTGGCATATATTCAGGATAAAGCGAGTTCTTATTTGGTGCTATTACAAATAGAAACTGTCTGTTGTTCTGTTCCACATTTTCCTGCAATAAAGATAAAACTCTTCCACAGGAATAGATTTCTCTTTTTGACAAAGTATTTTGTCCAAGATAATCATCTAATGTTTCACTGAAAAACAAATAGCCTTTACTGCCAACTATAACTTTCTCATTTCCTGATTGTCTGAAAACATTCTTCTTTATTATAGCATCTGCTTCAATTAAATTCTGCCTAAAAGCAAAATTGTCTGAAAAATAGTCGTTTAACTGATCAAAAAACTTTACATTTAACTTTCCGCCTGTCTTAATTGACGGGAAAATCTGTACCTGTCTCTGCTCCACACTTACATCTGTTTTAAAAAATAACATTCCAAGAGATGGTATACACAGTAAACAGAAAAATATTATTATAAATATTTTTTTCTTCATTTCGGTCACCTCTTAAAATCTAAAATAAATAAACGGATTATAGGTTGCTGTTGCAAGGCTTATAATACATACAAGTAGTAATCCTATATCTGCTATGTGAATTATTGTTTCATTTATGTTGCTACCAATCTTTTTAGAAATGGCATTTTCCAACTTCTGTCTTAACGGATATGCAAAAATAATTGCCATTATTATAACAAATATATAATATGGACTAAGAAGTCCTGCCACAAAGCTGATTGACTTTACTTCCATATTAAAGCCGGTAAACATTGTTTTTAACATCGTAAGACCAAGTCCTACTGAATCTGCCCTGAACATTACAAATCCGCAAACCACAACTATCCATGTAATAATATTTTTTATAATGTTATTTTTTATTTTAATTATACTGCCCAATGTGTCTTCTATTACATTGGCAACTCCGTGGATTAATCCCCATATTACAAACGTCCAGTTGGCTCCGTGCCATATTCCTGTCAGAAGAAATACTATCATCTTATTGAATTCACATCTAAACTTTCCTTTTCGATTTCCACCTAAAGGTATGTAAACATATTCTCTAAACCAAAGTGATAGGGAAATATGCCATCTTCGCCAAAAATCCTTTATTCCTTTTGCGCTGTATGGGTGGTTAAAGTTTTCATTAAACTCAAAGCCAAATATTTTTGCCATTCCTATTGCCATATCAGAATATCCACTAAAATCATAATAAATCTGAAGTGTATAAGCTATTGCTCCAACCCATGCCACAAGAAAATTATAATCGGTAATCTTTAATGCAAATATTGAATCCGCCATATATCCTGTGGCATTTGCAATAATAAGCTTCTTTGTAAGGCCTCTTATAAATCTGCTAATTCCTTCAGTTGTTTTTTCAATACTGCTTGTTCTGTTGTTAATCTGTTTTGCTATTTCATTGTATCTGATAATAGGTCCGGCAATAAGTTGCGGAAAGAATGATACATAAAGCATCAGGTTAAATAGATTCTTCTGAACCATTTCAGGATTTCTGTACACATCAATTACATATGACAATGCCTGAAATGTAAAAAATGAAATTCCTATTGGCAGGGCAATTCCCGGAATCTTTATATTAAGTCTTCCTGCATAATTAATATTTTCCAAGATAAATGCTGTGTATTTAAACACACACAGCACACCTATATTACAAATAACTGCTATTATTAAGACAATCTTTTTTCCTGCTATATTATTAGCCTTACTAAATCTTCCCTCCATCAAACCAAATATGTAATTAGCTATTATTGAACCAATCATTAATAATACATATATTGGTTCTCCAAATGCATAAAATATTAGGCTTGCGATAATCAATAATGTATTCTTCCCCTTTATTCCCGGCACTATAAAATATAATGCGCAGACAATAGGCAAAAACACAAAAAGGAATATTGCCGAACTAAAAACCATAATCTGCTCCTCGTAAACGTTGTCTGTATTTCTTAACGTCTTATCTATGTTTTTATTAGATTTTTCTCTTGTCTACCGGATGACAATTGTAATTCTTATACGATAAATTATAGTACTTGTTATAATCCTTTGCTCTTGCAAATAAAGCGTCATATACTTTTCCGTTTAATTCAACCCATGCATGTTCTGAATCATGTGCCACATAAACATCCTTGTATCCTGCTTCGTGAAGTAAAAATGCAAGTGCTGCTGATTCTGAAACACAACAACCATCTCCGTGGATAAAAATATCGTCTGCGAAAGTTGACTCCCAACCTTTCTGCTTATAAATCTTTTTAAGAAATCTATATCTCTTATATGGACGTTTTGCAATCCAGTCAAAACATTTTCTTAGTTTCTGCTGCTTTGTATCTGTATATTTGCATAATTCATTTAACTGCTTTCTTGCTCTCATCATTGTTTTGATTTTGGCAACGCTAAGGTCAGTCTGCTTAGCCTTTCCGGCTTTGTCAAGTTTAATGCCGTCAACAGTACATTTCTTAGCCATCTTTCCATTAGTACGTCCTAAATAATAATAATCCTTTTTGTACTTAGCCCAACCTGTAACCATTACTCCTTTTTTATCAAAAAGGTATGTTTTATTCTTTACTGTAACTAACTGGTTCTTTATTTTTTTGCCTGATATCTTGCAATAAGTCTTGCCCTTTTTAGTTTTAAATTTTGCAACAGGGGTTTTCTGTTTCTTACTTTTTGCTTTTATTGTTTTATTATTTGAATCTGTGTTATTTTTGTTTACAGTTTCTTTATTGTTTAAATCTGTATTGTTTTTGTTTACAGTTGTTTTCGTTACGTTACTTTTGTTTTCCGCCTGATTTGTTGTAGTTGGTGTTTTGTCATTTGTTACTGCTGTCGTCGTTACTGCGCTTATCATTCCTACGCAAATCATTACTGCCAGAAAAATCATTATTTTCTGTGTCATCTTTTTCGTTCTTCTGTTCTTCTCTTTCATCTTTCTGTGCTCCCTTCATTTTCCATAACCTTAGTTATCCCGTTATGTCAATCGTAAAATATCAGATAACCTTCCCCATATTTTAATCAAGTAATATCATATGATGTCATTGTGATATTTGCTATGTACATAATAGCACTAAAAGTTTTATTTTCAAGCTGTTTTTTCCGTAATTTTGTAATATTTTTATATTGTTTCTTAATGTCATATTTTAACTACATTTAGGCTACATTTTGGAATAATCTTATTACATTTTCGTTACATTTTTAACAAAGAAAAAACTATTTTCATAACATTTATTTAATCTGACTTCGATGTTCCAAAAGAACAATCTATGTAATCAGATTTACCTTATGAAAATAGTTTTTCTATAATCATTTAAATTATATTTTTACAATATGTTTTACGGACGCTGTCCAAGTCCACCTTCCAATGTTATTGTTTCGCCTGTCATAAATTTAAAATCCGGTGAAGCAAGCTGAACGCAAACACGACCGATTTCTTTTTCTACATCGCCATAATGTCCCATAGGTGGCATTTTAACGTTAGCCTTAAATGCTTCCGGATAAGCTTTTTCAAAGTTTTCAAGTTGTGCTGTCCATGCTAGTGGGCAAACAATGTTAACATTAATTCCATCCGGTCCCCATTCTGTTGCTGCAACTCTTGTCAAACCTCTGATTCCTTCCTTAGCCGCCGCATATGCGCACTGGCCATAATTTCCAAACAAACCTGCACCTGATGCAAAGTTGATAACTGACCCCTTAGTTTCTTTCAAATATGGATAGCATGCCTTCATATAATGAAATGTTGCATATAATCCTGAGTAAACTGCTAAATCAAACTGTTCAGTTGTATGGTCTGCCAATGTTACACCTGAGGCAGATGCCTGTGCATTATTAATTAACACATCAATTCTTCCAAAGGCTTCCATTGCCTGCTTTGCAACACTTTCAGCTAATGCTTCATTATCAGCACCTGCACTTATGTCTGCCTGGACCGGAAGAACCCTAATTCCATATTTTTCTTCTAATTCTTCCTTGGCATCAGTAAGCTTTTTAACATTTCTACCTGTAATTACAAGATTGGCGCCTTCCTTGGCATATGCTGTAGCTATACCATATCCTATAGATCCACAACTTCCGTCGCTTAAGACTGCTCTTCCTCCGCCTGTAATAATTGCTGTTTTTCCTTTCAATGTACCCATATCATTACCTCCTACAAATATGTTACTATTACTTTATATTAATTTTTTTGTAAGAACTCCAGTCACCATAATAATTCTTATTGTCTGACTTATAATATGCTCTTACCCTTACAAAATAATTCTTTCTATTTTTTATCTTTGATAAAGTTCCTGTACTCTTTCTTGCAGAAATTCTTCTATATTTGGCTCTGGAAGTTGACTTTCTTCGACCATATTGAAGCTGATATCCGGATGCATTATAAACATTGTACCAGCTTACTTTAATTTTCTTCCTGCCTGTACGTTTAATTTTTAAATTTGAGACTTTTGATGGTTTAATTATAACAGTAAAAGTTGCTTTTACACCACTTCCGTCTGTTGTCTTAGCTATTACATTAACTTTTCCCGGTTTATAAGCTCTTAAAATTCCTGTGTTTGTATCAATAACAGCACTTCCCGTATTACTTACTTCCCACTCAATATCTTTTGCAGTTGCATTGTCAGGTTTTACAATAGCCTTCAATCTTATTGTTTTGTTAACTGAAACCGTCTTATTTCCTGTAACGGTTATGCTTTTCACGTAATTATTAAATGAATAAGATATTGAATATATTCTCTTATACTTTCCTGTGCTCTCCTCATCTTCAGTTAATACTTTTATGTAATACACACCGGGCTTTAAAGTAATCTCTTCGCTATACTTAACTGATTTTCGATATCTTCCGCCTTTAACTTTTTCTTCTTTTATAAGAGACAATTCGTTGTCATATAACTGAAAAGTGGACTGTCCTGCATTGGATTTATAATTGATAATAACTTTGCTCTCTTCGTCTATAATTATCTTATAATATTCGCACCCATGTTTCTCTGAAAGTGTTGTAGTTACACTTTCATCTTTCTGCAACTCTCCTGCATTCCTAATAGTCTGACTTATATCGTTATTATCTGAATTATCCAAATCTGATTCTGCTGCATTGGTCTGTATCATCAAGGCAAACACTACACAAAATACTAATATAATTCCTGTCAATGTACTCTTAACTATATCCTTCACTTTGTCTCTCCTTCATACCCCTGATTATAACACATTTATGGTACGTTTTCTTTATTTTTGTTGCATATTTTTTATCATTTGCAGTAGCGCCATATCCTCAGCCTGTACCTTAATATTAGCCTTTAATGGTTCACCGTCAGGTGGGGTAACAGTTAGTTCGATTACACTGCCTTCTTTTACTTCCGGCTGGATTCTTGCAAAAAATTTTGGAAGCATTGGATGGCGTGTGACAAACTTTTCAAACATGCCTTTAAATTTCATCATATCTAATGGATTCATTGTTTTTCTCCTTTTCGCTAACTTTTCCAAATAAGTTCAGATTTTTTTATGCAAACACGTTAATTTACTTATTGTTTGCTAATAAAAAATTTCTGACCTTATTATAAAAGCCATATACTTTGGTATATCTTAACAGTAAAGTTAGTTATGTGTCAACGATATTCAATCTAGGCTATGTAATATGAATAAGATTTGATGGTATGATAGTTTTGCGAATGTACCTAAAAAAACGGGCAACTTGAAATAGCGGGGTACGAGCAGTCAAAAATGTCACTCATAACTTGCTTGTGACATATAAAAATGCCAAATTCGTACCCAGAAAATCAAACTTTTTAAAATAGCGGGGTACATAACGCAAAAAGGGCTCCAATGCTGATTAGCATATTGCAATAAACTAATTAGCATCGTGCCCTTTTAATTCGGATTGATTATTATACAATATTTATTCTTAATTTTGGTAGTGTTTTGCCTGTGTATTGTACATATTGTAATAGAAGCCTTTTTGGTTTTCCATTAGTTTGTCATGGCTTCCGTCTTCTATTATTGTACCGCCATCAAATACTATTATTCTGTCACAGAATCGGCATGATGATAGTCTATGTGATATGTAGACTGCAGTTTTGCCTCCTACCAGTTTATCGAAGTTGTTATATACTTCAAATTCAGCAATTGGATCTAGTGCTGCTGTTGGTTCATCAAGTACTACTATTGGTGAGTCTTTGTACAGGGCACGAACTATTGCAAGTTTTTGTGCCTGCCCTCCTGACGGCTCTATTCCCGATTCATCAAACATCTTGTATAGATTTGTATTTTGTTTGTCTTTCAATGAGTTAATCCAACTGTCTATTTCTACTATTTCACATAGTTCATTTATCTTATTCTCAACATCTGGATATTTGTTTTGTCCCATATCTATGTTGTCTTTTATGGAAAATGCCATAAGTTTGTAATCCTGAAATACTACTGAAAGCAAATCAAGATATTTGGAGTATTCTATGTCGTTTATATTCACTCCATTTACAAGTATTTCTCCTTCCGTTACTTCGTACAGTCTGCAAAGTAATTTTATGAAGGTTGTTTTTCCTGCACCGTTTTTTCCTACTATTGATAAGTGCTCTCCTGAATGAATTATTGTATTTATGTTTTTTAGAATATAAACATCTGTATTAGGATATTTAAAACTTACATTTTTAAATTCAATTGAAACACCATTATTAATATTAGGAGCTACTGCATTTTTGCTTTCTTCGTATTTTCTGTCGATTGCTGCCTGTTCTATGTAATCAATATAATATTTCAAAACTGATGCCGTATATTTTAATTCCAACAAGCCTCTTGAAATACCGTTAAGTGCTTCCGTAAACTTAAGTATAGCCTGTACCAAACTGCTGAAATCACCTACTGTAATCTTTTCTGTCAAAGTATTTATGCCAAGAATAATATAAACTACAATATCGCAGACTTCTGTTGTCGTTACTGCGGTTTTATCCTTATTCCATATTTTCATTTCACTTTTCTTTGACAGATTATAAATGCCGTTGCTCTGCTTTTTCTGGTTGTCTATAATCATATCGTCTGAATGATATATTCTAATGTCCTTAGCATATTCACCTGTTGTAAGTTCATCAATATAATAATCAACAACACGGTCCATTTCCATAGCTTCTGAAAAATACTGTTCCTTTATTTTTGTTGTTTTCATTGTTATATATGTGTTAACTACGAAGCTTAACAATACAGGAATTATCAGCCACACAGAGCATTTAACTACTATGTAAATAACACCTGCAAGGACTAAAATATTACTTAAAAGTCCTACTATACCATCTGTAAGTCCCTGAATTAAATTTGTCTGCTCAAATGCACGTCCTGCCGCAAACATGGCAAAAGAGCTGATAAACGGCACTTTTCCACAGGTTGCAAGTCCTGCTGCGATGCCGGTCATATTTGCCTCTGCGATACCGACATCCCAGTGGCGCTCCGGGAACGCTTTTTTGAAAATTCCAGTCTTTGTTGCGCCTGCAAGATCCGCATCTAATACGATCAGGTCTTCATGCTCTTTTCCCGCTTCTACCAGAGCATTTCCATAGCTTTCTCTTGTTGCAATTTTTTTTATTTCTGACATAATGCTTCCCCCACTTTCTCAAGGTCTTTCATTGCGATCTCATACTCTGCATCATTTGGAGCTTTTCCATGCCAGTCTACGGCATTTTCCATAAAAGATACACCTTTTCCTTTTACGGTCTTTGCAATGATCGCAGTCGGCATTCCCTTTGTCTCACGCGCCTCTTTAAATGCAGCACGAATCTCATCAAAGTCATTTCCATTGATATTGATCGTATGGAAATTAAATGCCTCAAATTTTTTGTCGATCGGGTAAGGAGAACATACTTCATCAACAGTTCCATCTATCTGAAGGTTATTATTGTCAACGATCACAACCAGATTGTCCAGTTTGCGGAATCCTGCCCACATGGCAGCTTCCCAGATCTGGCCTTCCTGGATCTCACCGTCTCCGCAGAGTGCATAGACACGGTAATCTTTTTTGTCAAACTTTCCGGCTGCTGCCATTCCGGCTGCTGCGGAGAGTCCCTGTCCCAAAGAACCGGATGACATATCAATCCCCGGAATGTGTTTCATATCCGGATGTCCCTGCAGGTAAGAGCCTGTATGACGCAGTGTGACAAGATCCTCCTTCGGGAAAAATCCACGTTCTGCCAGAACTGCATAAAGTCCCGGCGCCGTGTGGCCTTTTGAAAGCACAAAACGGTCGCGGTCTGCCATCTTAGGATTCTTCGGATCAATGTTTAACTCCTCAAAATACAGATAAGTAAAGATATCTGCTGCGGAGAGTGATCCGCCCGGATGTCCGGCTTTTGCGCTGTGTCCTGCAGTTACAATACTTTTGCGGACTTCGTTCGCTGTTTTTTCAAGTTCCAGATTTGTCATAGTCTAGTCATGTTCCTTTCTATTCCTTTTATTAAATCTCCGTTCTGCCTTCTAAGGCACGGAGCAGTGTTACCTCATCAATATACTCTAAATCTCCGCCGACCGGAACACCACTTGCGATCCTTGTCACTTTGATCCCGGTAGGTTTGATCAGTTTGCTGATATACATTGCTGTTGTCTCGCCCTCCAGACTGGAGTTTGTGGCAACGATCACTTCTTTTACATCATCTTTCGTCAGACGCTGCATGAGTTCTTTCAGCTTGATATCATCCGGCCCGATTCCAAGCATAGGTGAGATTGCACCATGAAGTACATGATAAACACCGTCGAATTTGCCGGTTTTCTCATATGCGGCAAGATCTCTGGTATTCTCTACGACCATGATTACGGAATGATCTCGTTTATCATTACTGCAGATCGGGCAGATTTCTCTGTCTGTAAGCGTGTAGCAGCATTTGCAATACTGCACATTCTCTCTGGCATTGATGATCGATGAAGTAAGCTGGTCTACCTGGTCTTTCGGCATGTTCATGATGTGAAATGCCAGCCTCTGTGCTGATTTTGCCCCGATTCCCGGAAGATGGGAAAGCTGCTCGATCAGCTTATTGATATGACTGCTGTAGTATTCCATCAGAATGGAAGGCCCCCGCCAAGGCCGCCAAGGCCGCCTGTCAGTTTGGACATAACGGCTGTGGATTCTTCTTCAACTTTGCGAAGTGCCTCGTTTGTTGCTGCAATGATCAGGTCTTCCAGCATTTCAATATCATCAGGATCTACAACCTCTTCCTGAAGTTTTACTTTTGTAACTTCTCTTTTACCGGAGATGGTTACTTCTACAGCTCCGCCACCTGCTGTAGCTGTGAATTCTTTCTCTTCCAGTGCTTTCTGATTCTCTTCCATCTGGCGCTGCATACGCTGTGCCTGCTTCATAATATTGTTCATATTTCCCGGCATACCGCCTGGGAATCCGCCACGTTTTGCCATGGTGTGTTCCTCCTCATCATCTCTTCATTCAATAAATTCGTTTTAATCTTCGTAAGTAATATCCATATGGATCTTATCTTCTAAGTCTTCTTTTGTAACGTATATGGTATCTAAGCGCTCTCCACGTCCGGCCAGCCGGGTCTTAAAATAAATGGATTTTCCATAATTATCCTGGACCAGCTGTTCTAACTGGCCTATTACAGTAGGACGCCTTCCCATATCATAGCTCATAGAGTCAAGAAATACAATGGTAAGACAGCCTTCTCCACCAGGTTCTACCACTGTATCCCTGAAGCAGGCTCTTGCACTGCCTCCTGCGCTCCGTATGATCTTCGCCCATTCATTTCTGATAAGATTTAAGTCCTCTAACTGGGCCGGTGGAAGACTGACCTGGTTTGGCGGGACAATGCCTGCTGCTTCAGAAGCATTTCCTGATGGAACACCCGGCGTGCCTGCTGCCTGCACCGGGATAGCTGCCATTTGTGGCT
>ENA-UEPG01002015-UEPG01002015.1-human-gut-metagenome-genome-assembly--contig:-NODE-2015-length-13850-cov-2.722646_pt1 | contig 13850 bp, 10 predicted proteins | sample MGYA00242893_ERZ507902 | MGnify/ENA primary metagenome ERZ507902 (study PRJEB26167, sample SAMN06115491) | human gut metagenome | host: Homo sapiens | place: China:Gansu | collected 2015-04-23... | reverse complement strand
TAGCTGTTGCTGTAAATCAGATATTTCGAAATCGACTCCATAATACTGCTGCCACCGGTGAGGATAATTTGCGCCATCTCCACCGCCGCCAGCGCCACCACCAGCCCGACCACCAGATAAAAGAAACGTAATATCTTGCGATGGTTGTGTGGCGAAATCGTTTTAAAGCGAATACTCCACACCATGCCAATAATGATCACAATATAGACAAACAGCATGGTTGAAGTGACGTATTTACTGGCATCCAGCGACTGACCAAACAGATAGTTAAACGCCGTGAGTCCCGCACCAATCCCTAAGGCAATCATCAATTTTTTAACGCTGATGCGTTCTAAAAACAGCAGTAACAAGACAGGTAAAAAAGTGACGATGGTGATGGGGAAACTTTCGCCAAGCTGGGCGATTTTGACGTTAACCAGCAGGTAGATCAGCGGCAGCAGCAGGTAGCTACAGATTCTGATAGAAGTTGACATACTCCTCCAGCATCTGTTGTCCACTGTAGGTGGCGCGGCTGCGTTGGCTGAACTCAGCCAGCGTGGTACCAAATATCGCCTGCGCGATTTCCGGTTTGCTTAACTGCACCAGTTGCAGCACCTCTTCTTCGCTGACGGTTTTACCGCCGGATTTTTGCAACACTTCCCGCGCCGCATCGCTATGGGTGGCAATCACCGGCACGCCAATCGATAGCGCCTCACACAAAATCAGCGGGTAGTTATCGACGCGAGAACTGAACACCAGCGCATCCATCTGATTGAGCGCGCTCATCAACTTGCGCTTGTCAGTTTCAAAGCCGTGATTAACCACGTTGCCAGCGGTGAACGGCGAGAACTTACCAAAGGTATGCAGTTCGATTTTGTCGCCCAGCGCCATCATCTCGCGCACCAGTTGCTGGTTAGTTTTGCCGTCGTAACGCAGGTCATGCGCCACCACCGCGATTTTCGGCTTACCCTGGGTTTCGCGCACCGGAGGCAAGTCCGCCAGAATCGCTTCGGTTGCCATATCAATGCCATTATTGATAATCCGGCAACGCCCTGGACCGTACAGGCTATTGAAAGCGTCAGCCACATGCTGGCTGGGGGAAATAAACTGACAGCCCAGCGCCAGCATCTCACGGAATAACTGGCGTTTGCCCGCCACCAGCTGGTGTGCGCGATCAATCTTCACCGGCGGATAATTAATTAAGGTCGGGCATTTCTGGCAGCCCGTTTTCCAGCCTTCACAACCGTCGGTAAAGGCGCAGCGCCCGGTAACGCTCCAGTGGTCGTGCAGCGTCCAGACCAGAGTGACATCCGGTTTGTGGTTTTTCACCTTTTCGCAAAAGCGCACCACGCTCTTAAGATTTAGCCAGTAGCTGTGCAGCACATGAAAATGCAGGACCACCGGACCCGGTGTACGAGTAATGGTGCGATATAACTCATTGAAATTGCCAAACAGATCGCGATTAAACAGACGAAACAGGGCAATATTCGCCATCGCGGTCATCCGCGGCGTATGTTTGATGACCTGCGGATAGTTCTGATGGCTGACGCTCTCTTTGCCGCCTTTGCCGTAGCCGTAGACAAAATGTGACGCCAGCCCCTGTTGCAGCGCACGCTGGTGGAGATCTAACGCCACACCTGCTGCCCCGCCTTCCGCCAGTCGCACATTAAATTGCAGAATATTCATTTGATTACCTTCACTCGCGCTTTTTCTCCCACCACCAGCGCGTTGTCCGGAACAGAGTCGAGCACCACGCTGCCCGCGCCCACGGTGACGTTGTTACCAAGCGTGATATCACCAAGAATAATAACGTTGGCACCGAGTTCGACGCCGTTGCCAATGTGTGGACATGCCATGTTTTCGGCACCACGATTGCCGATAGTGACGCCGTGGCGAATGGTAAAATCATCCCCCGCTACCACGTTTTTATTGATCACTACGGCGTAACCGTGATGGATAGTAAAGCGGCGGCCAATGGTTGCGGCGGCCTGGATTTCATAACCGAAAAAGCATTCGGTGATAATGCGATACAGCACCAGCAGCGGGGCCGCCCACAGATTGTTGAGGACGTTCTTTTTGCGCCACACCGAACAAAAATGAGCGACGCGATAGGCAAGAACCATGCAGCACGGGCGTAAACTCCAACTGTTGGCACGCAGATCTTCCAGCATCTTTAGCGCCCCCGAATACCATCAGCCAGACGTTTGCCGTTACGCACCGACAGCAGCGTCAGCAAAGTGCGCCAGGTCATACGTTTATTGCGGATCTGGTAGAGGGTAAACAGCTGATATTTTTTGCTGGCGCGGTCAAATTTATCTTTGTGCTTTCGGTAAAAGTGGAAGTACCCGGAGAATTTTTTCGGTGACGAGGTGATCTGCATTTCACCGTGATTGATATGCAGGATCTGCGTCGCCTCTTCCACTTTCCACGGTTCGCCATACTCCACCACCATCCGCAGGAAGATGTCGTAATCCTGTGCTGCTTTCAGTTCGGTATCGAACAAGCACTCTTTGAAACGCCACGCCCAGGTAAAAACCTGATTGCCAATGATATTGCGTTTATAGAACAGGCGGCGTGAATACGGCGATTTGGGATACAGCGGCAAACTTGCTGGTTGGGAATAGACTTCGCCCTGGCAAACGTAGTCGTTAGCGTACAAAAAGGCGTGAGTGACCAGTTGCTGTTTATGGGCGAGGAAGACGCTCAGACGGTTGGGTGTCCATTCGTCATCGTCATCGATCCCGGTAATGTATTCCCCTTGCGCCAGCATAATCGCCTGGTTACGTACCGCGCACGCCCCGCTGTTAATGTCGTTGTGAATGTAGGTGATACGCGGATCGTTGAGGGCAGTGACGTACTGTTGCAGTTGTTCCCAGGAGGTGGAGCAATCATCCACGATGATCATCTCCCAGTTGCTGTAGTCCTGGCGCAGGACCGATTTTATCGCCCGAATCGCCAGTTGTTGGCGGTTCCAGGTCGGCATATAGATTGAAATCAGCGGATTGTCTTTCATAGGTTGTTCTCCCGGAGTGTCGAGATGTTCTGCCGGTTTATAAGCTTGTTTACGGGTTCTGTTGCCGGGTGCGGCGTGAGCGCCTTATCCGGCCTACGGAGCTGGTTTGCTTGCCGGATGCGGCGTGAAGGTAGGTCGGATAAGATGCGTCAGCATCGCATCCGACAGCGGATGTCGTTATTTCGCATCCGACTTATATTCGTATTCGTAATAGCCATAATCCTGATACGCGCTGGCGCGGCGGAAGATGGAGTTCAGAATCACCCCTTTCACCGGAATACCGTTTTGCTCAAAGCGGCTCAGACTGGTTTCCACTTCTTTCAATGTGTTGACCGCATAACGCGCCACCATTAACGTGGTTCCAACATGACGACCAACAATTGCCGCATCGGTCACTGCCAGAATCGGCGGCGTATCAATCAACACCAGGTCATAGTTTTTACTCGCCCAGTTCACCAGTTCGGCAAAGCGTTCGCTCATCAACAGTTCAGAAGGATTTGGCGGCACCTGACCGCGCGGGATCAGGTCAAATTTGGCAATAGAGGTCGGTTTAGCTGCGGTAGTAATATCGCCCTGACCAATCAGAATTTCCGACAGGCCATTAACGTTATTAGTGCCCAACAGCTCGTGGGTGTAGCCTTTGCGCATATCGCAGTCGATCAACAACACGCGTTTATTGGTCTGGCTGATCACCGCCGCCAGGTTGGCGCAGACAAAGGTTTTACCGATTGACGGGCTAACCCCGGTCATCATCAACACATTGTTCTGTGCCTGCATCATCGCGAAGTGCAAACTGGTACGCAGACTGCGGATGGCTTCAATCGCCAGATCGGTTGGATTCCCCATCGCCAGTAGCTGGCTCTGTTTATAGCGTTTAATCCCTTTGATGGTTTTGACGCTATCGCGCGCTTTCTGCCATTCCGACAGCGGGATGCTGGCATAGACGCTGATACCGTGTTCTTCCAGCACCTGCGGGCTTTCGATGCCGCGATTAAACAACGAGCGCAGCAGCACACCCACGATAGAAAGCATCAGGCCAAGGATAATCGCGCCGAGGATAATCAGCCCTTTCTTCGGTTTTAGCACGCCAGGCTGGGTGATTGCCGGGTCAACAATGCGCACATCGCCGACGGTGCTGGCTTCGGTGATTTTCAGCTCCTGCTCTTTATTCAGCAGTTGCATATAGACCTGCTGACCAGACTCGACATCGCGGGTCAAGCGCACAATCTCCTGCTGGGTTTTCGGCATCGCCGTTACGCGACCGTTAAGTTTGGCTTTTTCGTCTTCCAGCGCCTGACGTTTCTCCAGCAGCGTGCGGTACGCCGGGTGAACTTTGGTGTACAGCTTGGAGATTTCCGCCTCTTTAAAGGTCAGTTCGTTCAACTGGGCGTCGATGTTCACCATCGAATCGAGCACCGCTTTCGCTTCCAGCGGCAGATCAACAGAATCTTTATCCTGACGGAAGGCATTCAGTTTGTTTTCGGCAACATCGAGGCGGCTACGTACTTCCGGTAACTGTTGCGCGAGGAAAGCGAGGCTTTTCGACGCTTCCGCCGATTTGCGCTCAATATTTTGTTCCTGATAGTTACGGGCGATGCTGTTAAGAATGTCGCGGATCTGTTCGCGATCTTCACCGGTATAAGTCAGGCTCAGTACGCCTGCGTCTTTGCCGTTCTCCGTTACCGTCAGGCTGTTTTGCAGTTGGTTGATCATCCCCAACGTGGAGTATTTGGTGACGGTAAACTCACTGCCCGGGCGGGCGTGAATGGCTTCAACCATCAGCGTGACGCCTTCTTTTTTCAGCATCTGGCCCGCTTGCCCACGGGCGCTAAAGCCGCCATCACTGCTCAGGGTGTAGTTTTTATTGTCCAGCACATTAAGCGTAAACACCTGGTCCGCCATCTCTTTCGGGCGGTTAAAGGTAGTCACTTTCACCGTCTCGTTCTGGCGTCCCATCAGTCGATCCCAGCCCGCCCCGAAAATCGGGAACGTGTTTTTGCTCACTGCAATATCGAGGTCGAGATCGTCCACCGTTTTACCAAGCACCAGACGCGAACGAATCAACTGGATCTCGGCGTCCGATGCAGGCGGTTTGTTGGCTAATGCCGAACCAATGTCCTGCACTAACGAATTGCCGCTGTTTTGCTCGATTTGTACCAGTGCGTCGGCACTATAAATCGGCGTGGCGAAGAAGGTGTAAACCACGGCACAGAGGGCAAATACAGCGGTGATGCCAATCACCCACCAGCGCGCTTCAATGACAGTGCCGACCAGGCGACCAATATCGATTTCATCACTGCCCGTTACCGGAGCGGCATGTTGTTTTACTTTTTCTGTCATTCTTATACCTGCTCTGCGTTCAATGCCTGCGCCCACTGGCGGGCAGACCGTTCAAGTAATGTGTACACCGCTGCAAACGTTTCCCGGCTTTTGCGATACGGATCGGGGATTTCACATTCGTTATCCCAGTGACCAAACAGCATCACTTTGCCGCGCATCTCCGGTGCCATCTCGCATAAGCGTTCGATATGGCGCTTTTCCATGGTCAAAATTAGGTCATAGTTGCGACACAGGCGGCGGCTGATTTGACGGGCACAGTGACCTTCCAGAGACAGTTGATGTTCTGCGGCGACGCTGATAGCAGTAGGGTCAGCGCCCTTACCGACCAGCGCGCCGAGTCCAGCGGACTCCACTTTCAGTTCCGGGTGATAACGTTGCAGTAAGCGTTCCGCCGTCGGGGAACGGCAAATATTGCCGACACAGACAACTAAGATGTTGTTAAACATGACGATTACCAGTTATGAATGTCGCTGGCTGTATCCGTCATGTAACGGACACCGCTAATAGTTGGCAGCAACTGATTGATCAGACGGTTCCAGCGGGAAACCGGGGCGGTGGTGACATACACCACGTCATAAGGTTGCAGGCGGAATTCTGTCGCCATCACCAGCGACGTCGCATCGGACATATCCAGCTGGTAGATATTGGCAATCTTGCCGTTACGCCCGCCCTCGCCTTTCAGCGGACGAATGACAAAGATGCCGCTGGCGTTGGAGGTTGGCATGTCGATACCTTCAGCATTGCCCAGGGCTTCGGTCAGGGTCATGCCGCTAAAGTCCATTTTCAGGGTGCTCTGTTTCTTCACTTCACCCATCACAAACACTTTCAGATCATCATTACGCGGCACGTAGAGAATATCGCCGGGGTAAAGCAGTCGGTTCTGATTGAGGTCGCCGTTTTGCATCAGCGCCTGCAAAGAAATGCGTTCTTCACGACCATTGTGTGTTAACACCACGTTGCGCCAGTCAGCGGTGTCGGTCAGGCCACCTGCGGCGTTGATGGCGTCGAGAATGGTCAGTGGTACGTTGGTGATCGCCTGTTGACCGGATTTATTCACCTGACCTGAGATATAGGCCTTTTGTGAGCGGAAGGCGGCGATATTAACGTCCACCTGCGGATCAGCGATGTACGTCGCTAAGCGCCCGGTAATATCACTGCGGATTTCAGCGAGCGTTTTCCCGACTACGTGAACCTTGCCGATATACGGGTAAAACATAGTGCCGTCAGGCTGTACCCAGTTGCCGGTGTCGCTGGAACTGCGGTACTGACCGGCTGGCGTGGTGAGTTCCGGGTGATCCCAGACGGTGACATTAAGAACGTCCCCCGGCCCGACGCGATACTGGTAATTCGCGATCTCGCTTTCCAGCGTCATATTGGGGCGCGCTACATTCGGGCGTGGGCGTAATTGGTCAATCAGGCGCGGGGTCAGCGGATAAACATTCACCATTTTGTCGAGATCGAAATCAGCGTCCTGCTGTTTGATGACGTCTTTACCCATCGTCGACATATTGCTGCCCGGAAGTACTGTGCAACCGCTTATCAAGGTTACTGACACCAATAATGGCATCAATTTCATTTTGGATTTCATCATTGTTTATTTATCACTTTGGCAGAGTAATTATCCTGTGCACTATTAATAGCAATGTCGCCATGCACATTTACCTTGCAGTTAATTGAATAAAAATTTAACTGGCATCAGTCCTAAAAAAATTGATTTCATCCGCAGGCTATTGACAGAATAATTCAGACTGGTCTTTCAGGCATCCAGACACGCTACCGCCCTTGGCTTTTTAGCTACCAATATACTGATTTAGCTTAATTTTTCAAACCCTCTCAACATCCAGTCGTTGATGAGAAAGGGTTATTGCGGAAATTAACTTCCGAATATAAGGTGACATTATGGTAATTGAATATTGGCTCTCCAATAATGCAGGAGGAAGTGTTACAGCTAACGGAATAGCAGGCAAGGTAACAATTCGGCAATTGGCTATTTTTAAGAATTATATTAAGTGTCATTCAATATGGTTTTTAAGAGTTTCTTTAGGTTGACAATATTTAACATTGCGTCTCCACATGCGATATTTCTTAAATAATGTTTTATTATTACCACTTTTAATTCAGGAATAATGTGAGGTTATTACCCTCAAATAATATGAGATAAATAGTGCTGCAACATTGCATTTTTGCCCCGATTTATCCATGATCGAATTGTGACATTTGTCATACAACGAATAGGTTTTGTACTTACTATGGAATGGATTGCCGATCCGTCTATCTGGGCCGGGTTAATCACGCTGATTGTGATCGAACTGGTCCTCGGCATTGATAACCTGGTCTTTATTGCCATCCTCGCCGAAAAACTACCGCCGAAGCAGCGCGACCGCGCACGGGTTACCGGGCTGCTGCTGGCGATGTTAATGCGCCTGTTACTGCTGGCGTCAATCTCCTGGCTGGTCACCCTGACTCAACCGCTGTTCAGCTTCCGCTCGTTTACCTTTAGCGCCCGCGACTTAATCATGCTGTTTGGTGGTTTCTTCCTGTTGTTCAAAGCCACGATGGAGCTGAACGAACGGCTGGAAGGGAAAGACAGCAATAATCCCACACAACGCAAAGGTGCGAAGTTCTGGGGCGTGGTGACGCAAATTGTGGTACTGGACGCCATTTTCTCACTCGACTCAGTGATTACCGCCGTCGGGATGGTCGACCATTTACTGGTCATGATGGCCGCCGTGGTTATCGCTATCAGCCTGATGTTGATGGCCAGCAAGCCGTTAACGCAATTTGTTAACAGTCACCCGACGATCGTTATTCTCTGCTTAAGCTTCCTGTTGATGATTGGCTTTAGCCTGGTGGCAGAAGGTTTCGGCTTCGTCATTCCGAAAGGCTACCTGTACGCTGCCATTGGTTTCTCGGTGATGATCGAGGCGCTCAATCAGTTGGCTATCTTTAACCGGCGACGTTTTCTTTCCGCTAACCAGACGCTGCGCCAGCGGACTACCGAAGCGGTAATGCGCCTGCTTAGCGGGCAAAAAGAAGATGCGGAACTGGACGCCGAAACCGCGTCCATGCTGGTGGATCATGGTAACCAGCAGATCTTTAATCCGCAGGAACGGCGGATGATTGAGCGGGTACTTAATCTTAACCAGCGTACCGTCAGCAGCATTATGACGTCGCGCCACGATATTGAGCATATCGATCTCAACGCGCCGGAAGACGAGATCCGCCAGTTACTGGAGCGAAATCAGCATACGCGGCTGGTGGTTACCGACGGTGATGATGCAGAAGATTTGCTCGGTGTTGTTCACGTTATCGACCTGCTACAACAGTCACTGCGCGGCGAACCGCTCAACCTGCGGGTGTTGATTCGCCAGCCGCTGGTGTTCCCGGAAACCTTGCCGTTGTTACCTGCCCTGGAGCAGTTCCGTAATGCCCGCACGCACTTTGCTTTTGTGGTGGATGAGTTTGGCTCGGTGGAAGGGATTGTGACATTAAGTGACGTCACTGAAACCATTGCCGGTAACTTACCGAACGAAGTGGAAGAGATCGACGCCCGCCATGATATTCAGAAGAATGCGGACGGTTCCTGGACGGCGAATGGTCATATGCCGCTGGAAGATCTGGTGCAATATGTGCCGCTGCCGCTGGATGAAAAACGTGAATATCACACCATTGCCGGGCTGTTGATGGAATATTTACAGCGTATTCCAAAACCTGGCGAAGAAGTTCAGGTGGGGGATTATTTGCTTAAAACGTTGCAGGTGGAAAGCCATCGCGTGCAGAAGGTGCAGATTATTCCGCTGCATAAGGATGGCGAGTTGGAGTACGAGGTGTGATGGTATCGGTCATTTTACCCGATAGCCGAAAGGAATAAGATGAGGGAACCGCGCCAGCGGCGATTTACCGCCGGGAGCCCGGGTTGCCAGGGTGGTGGCGATTGAGCCACCCTGGCACGTTCACCGGCTTGAGCGTTCCATAGTAGTGAGGAACATCAAGTGAACGGAACAGCCTTCGATCTTACATATTCAGAATATAATGGTGCCGCCGCGAACGCCTGATGCGACGCTTTACGCGTCTTATCAGGCCTACAGGACAGGTCACCTGGTAACCTACATCTTCTCCAGCAACTTCTTCACATCTTTGCCATTGCGGGAATCTTTATTCCGCTCGGCCCAGTCATTCAGGCGACGTTTCGCTTCGTCCTGTAGATGTTTGCGCAGTAACTGATCCACTTGCAGACTGTAATTGAGTTGCTGCCAGTTGCCATAAACCCGCAGCGGTACTGGCGTTTCTTTGAGGAAATCAATCAGTTTGCTTTCCCCGTTCCAGCCACCCACGACCCGAATATCAAACTGGGTGTCGCAGGTTTGATCTGCCAGATTCAACATGCCTTCCCCTGTCAGCGCCAGCACAGGCGATTGACCTTGCATGTCGTTTAACGTCACGACGCCATCCTTCAACGTCAAATCGGTGGTAAAGCGGTCAAGCCGCGTCACGTTATCAAAGTTTTCAGCGGCCTTCACATCACCGCCATTACGCTCTACCGCTTGCTGAATCATCTGCTGGAAGTTCATCCCTTCCATGCGCGTGTCGGTCATTTCGACATGTGCCTGTCCTTGCCAGTTGTGGCGGAATGCGTCGGCATCTATGTCAGCACCGGAGAAATCACCAGCCAGTGACATTTTTCCGGTCAACGAAATCGGATAGTTAAACGCCTTCAGAATGGTACCAATCTCAACGTTTTCCAGCCGTGGCTGGAAGTTTATCCGCGGATTTATTGATGTCGCGTCCAGCGTGCCCGGCAGTGAAACCTGTCCACCGTTAAGCTTGCCCTGCAGTTGAGTAATTTCCAGCAAACCCGACTTGTTGGTCATTTGCGTGGCAACATCTGTAAAATTCATTCCGCGCCAGCGCACGTTACTGGCCTGCAACAAAATATCAGCCGTAAAGCCTTGCAGTCCCTGATAGGCCGGTTCATCAATACGCGAAGAAATAACCGGGCGCGGCAACGTTGATTGGCTCTGCCCCTGCTGCGCGGCACCGTTTTCACCATTCGCTGTTTCATTAAGCGGGATGAGGTTGTCAAGATTCAGTTGCGGGAATTGCAGTCTCAGCTGCCATTCAGGTTTCTCTGTCAGCGTGACCTGTGCTTGCCCGCTCAGCGTGCTGTCATTGGCGGTCAAGCTGATTTGGTTAAATGAAAGGCGTTTATGTGACTCCTGCCACTGGGCCTGGAAACTCCCCTGCCCCTGAATACCTTGTTTTGGTAAATCTGCACCCTGCAACTGCCAGTTAATTTGTTCAATAGCCGCCGTTAAATCATGCGGATAATCAGAAGCATCTACCGTACCGTTAAGGGATATCGTGAGATCGCGCTGATCGCGATTAACCCGCCCGGAGAACTCAAATGAACCACGATGTTGGGGATCTTGTTCCATTTGCAGGCGGATATTGCGGATTGTCACCTGCTCGTCATCTTCATGCTGGAACACCAGCACGCTGTCCGCCACCTTAAGACTGGATATATCAAACGACCATCCGCGATCGTCTGACAGATCCGGCAAGGTATTGTCGCGCGGTGCAACCGGAGCGTCTTCACTGCGCACCGCTTCCGTCTGCGGCGTCAGTTGGATCACTGCCCCTTTTAGCATCACCTGCTTAACGCTCAGTTGATGACTCAGTAGTGGTAAAAGCGCCACGTCCAGACGCATGTTGTCGGCGCGAACCAGTGGCTGGCTTGCGCCCTGGGCGGTGAGAGACATTCGCCCGGAGAGGATACTAAGCTGCGGCCAGACGTGCCAACGCAGTGGCCCGTCGAGCTGCAATTGATAACCGCTACGTGCAGCAACTTGCTTGACCATATAGTCGCGGAAATCATTCGGATTCACCAGCAACACTAACGCAGATAACCCGGCCACCAGCACGACCAGGAGTATCATCAGCGTCGTCAGAAATCGTCTCATGGTATCCTCAATGGGCCTGAATTAGTCTTTATCGATTCGGCTGGCTACCGCGCCCTGCTGGTTGCGATATTTCGCATCTTCACGGCGGTTGTAAGGTCGCGCCGCCGGGCCGGAAAGCGGCTCAAAGCTCAGCGCACCAATTAACATGCCCGGACGCAGCGCCAGCGGCAGCTTACCGGAGTTGTAGAACTCCAGCACAATGCAACCAGACCAGCCCGGATCGATACGGTGCGCGGTGACGTGCACCATCAGCCCCAGACGCGCCAAAGAGGAACGCCCGTCCAGCCAGCCCACCAGATCGGCTGGCAGCGTCACCGACTCCAGCGTCACCGCCAGCGCCAGCTCTCCTGGGTGAAGATAGAACGCCTCGCCCTCGTCGAGAACGATCTCATCGCTCATCACGCGGTCAAGCGCGGCGCTCACTTCATCTTTGGGACCGCTCAGATCGATAAACGCTGCCGTGTGACCACGGAAGGTACGAAATTTATTGCCCAGGCGTACATCCACCGTCGCGCCGTTAATACGCTCCACTGGCGGACGTGGGTTGATCGACAAACGGCCTTCATCAAGCCAGGCTTCAATATCTCGGTCACACAGACGCATGGCATTTTCTCCTTTCGCGCATCACTCTCTTAACGCCAATTACGTCAAGGGCATACCAGGTTATCACTGAACGGTACACAATTTATCAAGCTTATTCAAAGAACTGACTTATTTTCGCTTTCAATATATCGATCGCGATGCGGTTTTTCCCGCCGCGCGGCACGATAATGTCCGCATATTGTTTAGAAGGCTCAATGAATTGCAGGAACATCGGGCGCACGGTTTTTTGATATTGCGCCATCACGGAATCCATTGAACGCCCACGCTCGTTAACGTCACGCTTGATGCGGCGCATCAGGCAGATATCCAGCGGGGTATCAACGAAAATGGAGAAGTTAAGTTCGTCACGCAAACGCGCATCCGTCAGCAACAAAATGCCTTCGAGAATGATGACCTTCTTCGGCTCAACCGTCACCGTTTCTTTCATACGCGTATGTTCAACATAGCTGTAAACCGGCAGGTCAATTGCCGAGCCGCGTTTCAACGCTTGTAAATGCTCAAGCAACAGGCTGTGATCCATCGCGCTGGGATGGTCGTAGTTGGTCTTAACGCGTTCTTCCATCGACAGATGGCTTTGATCTTTGTAATAGCAGTCTTCGGGAATTACGCCGATGTGTTCATCACCGACTTGCTCACGTAATTCACGATAAAGGGTACTGGCAATAAGACTCTTGCCGGAAGCCGATGCGCCAGCGATACCGATAATGACGCACTGATGAGACTGATCAGTCATATATTTAGCGACCTGATTAACCTGGATGTTAGGAAGGGGGCGACGAAGCGCCAAACGCGGCAATTATAGGGATTTCATCCGCCTGATACCAGTCGAATAGCGCTGCCGCGCGCTCAGAGTTAATTGTTGACGAAGAATTCCCGGTGGCAAATTACGTTGATCAGTTTTATACAAGGTAAAAAATGTTATACGCAGTTGCGCAAATTATCCGCCTTTACGTCACTTTATGAGCAATTCGCATATAAAATGTAAAACTTTTGTACTAGCATAAACACAGAAACGAATACTGGCGACCTGGTCTTGCGGATAAAGCGGTAATGAGCAAACAATCACAGCATGTATTAATTGCCCTGCCCCACCCGCTGCTTCACCTGGTCAGTTTAGGTTTAGTCTCGTTTATCTTTACCCTTTTCTCGCTTGAGCTTTCGCAGTTTGGCACCCAACTCGCCCCACTGTGGTTCCCGACGTCCATCATGATGGTGGCGTTTTATCGCCATGCCGGGCGCATGTGGCCGGGAATTGCGCTGAGCTGCTCGCTGGGAAATATCGCCGCATCCATCCTGCTTTTTTCCACCAGCTCGCTGAACATGACCTGGACGACCATCAATATTGTTGAAGCCGTGGTCGGGGCAGTGCTGCTACGTAAATTGCTGCCGTGGTATAACCCCTTGCAAAATCTGGCTGACTGGCTGCGTCTGGCATTCGGCAGCGCCATTGTTCCGCCTCTGCTAGGGGGTGTTCTGGTTGTCCTGCTGACGCCCGGAGACGATCCTCTCAGGGCATTTTTGATATGGGTACTGTCAGAATCCATCGGCGCTCTGGCACTGGTGCCGCTGGGATTGTTATTTAAACCACACTATCTGCTGCGCCATCGCAACCCACGGTTGCTTTTTGAGTCGCTGCTCACGTTAGCCATCACACTGACGTTAAGCTGGCTTTCGATGCTGTATCTGCCGTGGCCTTTTACTTTCATTATTGTGCTGTTGATGTGGAGCGCCGTGCGCCTGCCACGAATGGAAGCCTTTTTGATCTTCCTTACCACGGTGATGATGGTGTCGCTGATGATGGCCGCGGATCCCTCCCTGCTTGCTACGCCGCGTACATACCCGATGAGCCATATGCCGTGGCTACCGTTTTTGCTGATCCTGCTGCCCGCCAACATCATGACGATGGTGATGTATGCCTTTCGTGCGGAACGCAAACACATTTCCGAAAGCGAAAC
>ENA-UEPG01002013-UEPG01002013.1-human-gut-metagenome-genome-assembly--contig:-NODE-2013-length-13860-cov-3.353479_pt1 | contig 13860 bp, 10 predicted proteins | sample MGYA00242893_ERZ507902 | MGnify/ENA primary metagenome ERZ507902 (study PRJEB26167, sample SAMN06115491) | human gut metagenome | host: Homo sapiens | place: China:Gansu | collected 2015-04-23... | reverse complement strand
TGACGCTCCTCTCATCCAGCCGCTCCATATCCTCCGAACTGCCAAAGCTCTGCCCGGACAGCTCCTCCAGCGTGTCCACATTGAAATAGGGGATGTGGTCGGCACAGGCCACGATCAGGGTATTGTCCAGCTCGCCCGCCTGCTCCAGTCCGTCCAGCAGAGTCTGGAGCATCCGGTCCGCCTCAATGGCGGTGGCCAGATATGCCTTTGTAGTCTCACTGTACGGCAGGGGCTCCACCAGATCCCGGTACTTCGACGCCACCCGGTTGAAGTTGTAGGGCATGTGTCCGCTGATGGTCATGTAGTACACATGGAAGGGGCTGTCCAAAGAGAGATAGTCCTCCATGCTGGTCTTGGCCACATAGACATCGGACTGGGGCCAGGCATAGGTGCTCCCGTCCGCTGTCATCTCCAGCTCCAGCCCCGTTTGGTACTGCTTCCAGGTGTAGCCCAGGTTGGTGTGGGAGGCATACCGCCCGTACATATCCTCATTTCCGTGGTAGCCCAGCACCGTATATCCCAGCGCCCCCAGCTGACGGGCCAGGCTGAAGCGGCAGTCCGTGTACCGCACCCCGGTCTCCTTCATGGTGATGGGGTTGCCCGCCTTGGGGTACAGACCCAGCAGGTTCTGACACTCCCCGCCGGAGGTGCTGGTATAGTGCAGGGGGGTATAAAAATTGGGGAACACAAAGCCCTCATGGGTCAGCCGGTACAGGGTGGGGGTGAGCTCCGGGTCGATGGCGTAGCCGGAGAAGCCCTCGATGCTCAGCTGGATGACATTGTACCCCCGAAATCGTCCGGTGTATTCATTCTTCTTCGTCGGCGCCACACTGTCAAAGTAACGGGCCAGCCAGGCCGCGTCCTCGCTCTCCGCGCCCGCCGCCAGGGCCTCCAGATCCACCTCCATCACATTAGGGGACCGGTCCGTCTCCTCCGGCTGGGGCTGCGGCTCCTCTCCCTCCGGGGGCTGAAGCTCCGGGCCTTCCAGGCCGGAGAAGTCCTCCCCCAGATCGTTTCGGGCCGGGACCACAGCGTGCTGCACATCCAGCCGGAGCATGGTCCACAGGCCCAGCTGCTCCACCTGGTCCTCGATGTTCACATCCGAGTGATACAGCAGCCTGGGCGTCAGGTCCCCCCGCCAGGGCAGATACAGGGCCCCCACCCCCAGCAGATGGACCGCCGCCGCGCCGCACAGCAGTCCCGCCGCCCGGCGGGCCGCCCGCTCCCCATCGGGGAACAGCCGCAGGCGGAAGACCGCCGCCAGGACCGCCGGAAGGAGCATCAGGACCAGGATGGGCAGACTCTGCCAGATCCCACGCCAAGTCGCCCCCCAGTAGTCCATCAGGTCGTTGTTCACTGCCGTGTCCGCCATGCTGAACAGGGGATAGAAAGACTGCATCACCGTTTTGCAAACCAGCTCCCCGCCATAGATCAGCCCCAGCAGGCCGGCCAGCACACAGGCGATCCTCCGCCGCCACTTCCCGGGGAACAGCTCCAGTCCCGCGCCGCACACCAGCCCCGCCGCCAGGGCAAAGGCCGCGGAGATGGGGAGATACCGCAGGCTGTGCCCTGCCGCCAGGCGCAACACCAGTTCCAGCCACAGGAACACGCCCGGAAAAAACAGCATGGTCCCCCATGCGCTCCCCTCCGCCGGCATGTGGGTCTCCCGCCGCCCGGATACACGCAGCCTGTCTAACATCATCCCGCTCCCTCCCGTACAGGCAGGGCCTTCCGGTCCGACTGTACCCCTTTTTTACAGGATTATAACATACATTTTTCCCGATTACGACATTTCCCCCTGAAATGGGCAAAAAATACCGCCTCGCATCGGACCCGTACAGGGCCCGACACGCGGCAGTATGATCACCGGTATTTCAAATCAGACGGATCACTCCGTCCACCTGGCGAGGGATCAGGTTCATCCGTTGAAGGATGGGGAGCAGAGCCTGGAACAGAAAATACAGCACCGCCGCCTTGGGCAGGATTGTCACCATATTTTTTGCCATGCTTGGGATGAACCAGCCCCAGTAGACTCCACCCCGCACGACCGTGCTCCAAATCGACCCCAGTCCTGCATTCACTAGCAGGTTGACCAGCAGATTCGCCGCCACCAAACGCACCACGGTGATCCGCCGGCGAAAAAAGCACAATGCATAGACCAGTACTCCGACCATAGTTGACAGGGTATAGCCTGGGAAAAAATCCCCGGTTGGGTGGAGGATAAAGCCCAGGATGTCCTCCACAAAGCCAAAGACCAGCCCCATCACCGGACCACACACCAGGGCGCACAGCGACCTTGAAAGGAAACCCCAAGTGAGCTTCGTGTGGGCGATGGGAATGCCAGGAATCATGGAGAGGGCCCGGGTTACCGCCACCATCAGTGCGGCAAAAACCAGCAGCTTTAGGCTGGACATGGCTGCACTGGCCTCCCGCCAGTAGGCGGGGGTAAAGGGCGTACGGTACAGGTTCAGGGGGAGATGGTTGTGTTTCATCAGCAAAAAACCTCCTTCTATGCTGTGGCAGCCCGTGTTCGGGTATGCCGCACAGAAGGAGGATCATCAAATTTTCACCCTGCCATGCGACAGCGGGATGCGGATCACCCACTGCCGCCCCCTCCCCACTGGGAGGGCGCTGTTCGTCCGGCGGACAACTCCCCGTCCCGCCGGCACTGAAGGTCCCACAAAGGGACCTGCACAGGTGACCCTACTCTGCCAGCTGTCAGTTTACTCCTTTCTCCTCCAAAAAGCAAGACAAACGGTATATTTTTTCAAAAAAGTTCCTCTGTCCTTGCCCAACGTCAAAACTTGTGGTATCCTTTTGTGCGGGATTCCGGAAGGAGGTACATCCATGAAACAGCTCCAACCCTCTGAAACGCTTCCAGTCGGCCTTCTGCTGGCTCTGGCCGGCGGTCTGCTGGACGGGTACAGCTATCTCAACCGCGGCCAGGTCTTTGCCACCGCGGAGACCGGCAACATCGTCCTGATGGGGATCAACCTGGCCCAGGGGCAGCTGGACCAAGCCCTGCACTATCTGCTCCCCATTCTGGCCTTCGCCCTGGGGGTTCTGGCGGCGGAGCAGCTCCGGCGCAGATTTGGGGACAGTACCCGCCTCCACTGGCGGCTGCCCCTTCTGCTGGCCGAGTGTGGCGCCATCCTGCTGGTCTCCTGCCTGCCCTGCGGCCCACTGGACCCCCTGGCCAACATCATCATCTCCTTCACCAGCGCCCTCCAGGTGGAGTCCTTCCGAAAGTTTCAGGGCTGCGGCTGCGTCACCACGATGTGTACTGGCAATCTGCGCAGCGGGACGGAGCATCTGTTCCACTGGTTCTTCCACCGGGAGGGGACCGCACTGGAGAAGGTCCGGGTCTACTATGGACTGATTGGTTCCTTCATCGCCGGGGCGGTGCTCAGCGGCCTGCTCACCCCTCTGTTTGCCGGCCGGACCATCCTGGCCGCCCTCGTCCCCCTGCTGTCCGCCTTCCTCATCATGCTCCGTGGGGAAAAACGTGTATAACCCCCCTCCGTCTTCCCATCCAGGTCCCATTTTGATCAGAAAGCGCTGGGCAAAACCGCCCCATTTACGGTTTTGTCCAGCGCTTTTTTCTTCTTTTCCTGTTTGACAGAACTCTGCCCGCCGCCGGAAGCCCCGGGACGCTCCCTTAGCGCGGCGTCAGACCCTCTCCCCCACGATCTTTTGATAGTTGGCCTGGTCGGTGTCCCCCTCCGTGCTGATGCACAGCACCCGGGAGCTCTCGTTCAGCCCCAGGGACCACCGCAGGTCCTCCAGCTTCTCCTCATGCAGGATGGCGGACAGGACACCCACGCCCACCGCCCCCGACTCGCCGGACACCACTGCCGGGTCCCCCGGCTCCGGCCGGCCCAGCAGGCGCATCCCCATGGCGGAGTACTCGTCCGAGCAGGACAGGAAGGCCGCCGCGCCGGGGCTGATGATCTCCCAGCTGATGGTGCACGGCTCGCCGCAGCAGAGCCCGGCCATCATGCTGTTCATCTCCCCGGTGACCGGATGGATCTTCCCATCCGCCGCCCGGGCGCTCCGGTACAGGCAGTCCGCCCGGTCAGGCTCCACGATGCAGGTGATGGGGCAGTCCTTCCCAAGGCGCGCGGCAAAGCTGCCCAGTATGGCCCCCGCGAAGCTGCCCACTCCGGCCTGGAGGAACAGGTGGGTGGGCATCTGTCCGCCCAAGTCCTCCAGCTGCTGGAACAGCTCCCAGGCGATGGTGGTGTAGCCCTCCATGATCCAGGCGGGGATCTCCTCGTAGCCCGGCCAGGCGGTATCCTGCACCAGGATCCAGCCGTGCTCCTTCCCCATCCGGTTGGCCAGCCGCACCGCGTCGTCATAGTTCAGGTCGGTGATCTCCGCCTGGGCCCCCTGGGCCCGGATGTTGTCCAGCCGCTCCCGGGCACTGCCCTTGGGCATATAGACTACCGATTTGTGGCCCAGCTGCCGAGCCGCCCAGGCCACGCCCCTTCCGTGGTTGCCGTCCGTAGCAGTGACAAAGGTGAGCTCTCCCAGCTTCTCCCGGACCTCCGGCGCCATCAGGGCCTCAAAGGTGAGCTTCTCCTCCGGCCAACCCAGCCGCTGCCCCAGGCAGCGGGCCATGGCATAGCTACCGCCCAGGGCCTTGAAGGCGTTCAGGCCGAACCGCCTGGACTCGTCCTTCACCAGCACCTGAGCCACGCCCAGCCTTTGGGCCAGATGGTCCAGAGAGACCAGGGGCGTAGGCGCATAGCCCGGGATCGTCTGATGAAAGCGGCTGGCCCGCTCCAGCGCCCCGCCGTCGGTCATGGAGAGGGCCGTGTTCGGGATCTCTCCCTTTTGATTGATATAATAGTTCAGTGCCATGCTCATTCCTCCCCGTCCAGGACCGCCACCGCCCGAATGGGGGAGCCGTCCGCATCCTGATACCGCAGGGGCAGGGCAAACAGCGTGAACAGCCCATCTCCGATCTGGTCCAGATTGGCCAGATTCTCCATGACCACCAGGTCGTGATCCTGGAACAGACGCCGGTGGATACTCAGGTAGGCGTCAGCAATGGGGTCCACCCCGATGGTATCCAAGCCCACGCCCTTTTTCCCGCTCTGGAGCAGGTAGTCCACGATCCCCTGATCGATACAGGGATAGTCCCCAAAATAGCGTTCTGTCCCCCAGTACCTGCCCCATCCGGTGTGAAACAGCAGAAATTCCGCCTGGTCTGCCAGGGGGCGCACCCGCTCCACTGCGGAGAAGGGGACGCGCTCTCCCTCCCTCAGCTCTGGACAGTGGATCACCAGCGCCCGTCCGATGAACTGTTCCACCGGAAACTGATCCAGCGTGGTCCGTCCCGCAAACAGATGGGCCGGCGGATCCATGTGGGTCCCGGTGTGGGAGTACATGGTCAGCAGAGTCTCTTGAAAGCCATCCCGCTCATAGGTGTTGGCAGGCTGGAGCCTGGGAGGCTCTGTGCCGGGGTAGACCGGCATTTCCCGGGAAATCAGGTGTGTCAGGTCCATGCATCTCATGGTATCTCCTCCATTTCTTTGCCCGACGCCTCGATTATATCATATCTGCCGCCTGGACACCACCCACTTCACACAAAAATGCTGTGCCGGAGCACAGCATTTTTGTCATCGCATCCATTATTTTACCACTACGTTTTCCCCGCCCAGACGCTCCTTCAGGTCCTCCACCAGGGCGGGATGGATCTGGCACCGGGTGCCCACACGCTTTTTGCAGTCCTCGAAATAGAGCACCGCCTGGCTCTCCCCTGGGAAGAAGGACAGGGCCAGCTTCACCTTCCGCAGCCGCGGGTCCTCCCGGCAGGGCAGGCGGAGGTACAGCCGCTGTCCGGCTGGCTGAGCCTTCCCATCCAGGTCCCCCAGGGGGCGGATGGCGTCCACCATGAGCTGGGGCTCCTTCTCATCCCGCACAGAGATCTTTCCATTGACCAGGATGGCGCTGTTTTCCCGGATGTATCCCCCGCTCTCATTGAGCACCCGGGAGAAGCACAGCAGCTCTATGGAGGCGGTGTCGTCCTCCAGATCCACATAGGCCATGAGGGTGTTGTTCCGGGTGGTGCGGGTCTTGTAGGTAGAGATCACCCCGGCCACGGCGACCTGCTCCCCGTCCCGATAGCGGGCAGGGCCGTCCTCCCGGCTGAAATCGCTCAGAATGGAGCCGATGGTCACCGCTCCCACCGCCCGGGCCGCCTCCCGATAGGCGTCCATGGGGTGGCCAGACAGGTACAGGCCGGTGACCTCCTTTTCCATCGTCATCCGCTCCTGGGGGCTGTACTCCGGAATGTCCGGCAGATGGAGGGCGGGCAGGGCGGCCTGCTCCTCGCCTCCCCCCATCCCGAACAGGTCCAGCTGGCCCTCCAGGTTCCGCTTCCGGCTGGCGGCAAGGCCGTCCAGCACCTGTCCAAAGACCTCCATCAGCTGGGAGCGCCGACAGCCCATCCGGTCGAAGGAACCGGACTTGATCAGGCTCTCCAGCACCCGCCGGTTCAGGTCCCGGTCGAACACCCGGTCGCAGAAGTCCATAAAATCTGTAAAGGGTCCGCCCTTGCTCCGCTCCTCCAGCAGGCCGTTGATCACATTTCGGCCCACCCCTTTCAGGGCCACCAGGCCGAAGCGGATCCCCCCATCTGAGACGGTAAAGTCCGCCTGGGACTCGTTCACGTCCGGCGGCAGCAGCTCAATGCCGCACTCCCTGCATTCGGCGATGTACTCCGCCACCTTCTCGCTGGAGTCCAGCACGGAGGTGAGCAGAGCGGCCATATACTCCTTGGGGTGGTGGTATTTGAACCACGCCGTCTGATAGGCCACCACGGCATAGCACACGGCGTGGGCCTTGTTGAAGGCGTACTCGGCGAAGGCGTCGATCTCCTCATAGATGGCCTTGGCGGCGTCCTCCGGGATGCCGTTGGTGATACAGCCCGCGATCCCCCGGGACGGGTCCCCATAGATGAAAAACTGCCGCTCCCGCTCGATCTCCTTGCGCTTTTTCTTGCTCATGGCCCGGCGGACCATATCGGCCTGTCCCAGGGAGTAGCCGGCCAGCTGCTGGAAAATCTGGAGCACCTGCTCCTGATAGACGATGCACCCATAGGTGTTGGACAGGATGGGCTTGAGGGCCGGGTGCTTATAGGTGATCTTTCCCGGGTTCTGCTTGCAGGCGATGAACCGGGGGATGGAGTCCATGGGGCCTGGGCGGTACAGAGCGATGATGGCGGTGATGTCCTCGATGGTCTGGGGCTTCAGGCCCACACACACGCCGGTCATGCCGGCGGACTCCATCTGGAACACGCCCGAGGTCTTTCCCTCCCCCAGCATGGCCATCACGGCGGGATCATTTTCCTGAATATCAGCAAGGGTAAAGCCAGACTCTTTTTCACGCACCATGCGCACCGCGTCGTCCAGGATGGTCAGGTTCCGCAGGCCCAAGAAGTCCATTTTCAGCAGGCCCAGCTCCTCCAGCGTGGTCATAATGTACTGAGTGACCGGCAGGCCGTCATTGGTCGCCAGGGGCACATAGTCCACCACCGGCCGGTTGGTGATGACCACGCCGGCGGCGTGGGTGGAGGTGTTCCGGGGCATCCCCTCGATGGCCCGGGCGGTGTCGATCAGCTTGCGCACCTGGGGATCCCCGTCATAGGAATCCTTCAGCTGCTTGGACAGCTTCAGGGCATCCTCCAGGGTGATATGGAGGGCCCCCGGCCCGCTGGGGATCTGCTTGGCGATGGCGTCCACATCGGCATAGGGCATATTCAGCACCCGCCCTACGTCCCGCACCGCCCCGCGGGCCGCCATGGTGCCGAAGGTGACGATCTGGGCCACATGGTCGCTGCCGTATTTTCTGTTGACATAGTCAATGACCTCCTGCCGCCTGCGGATGCAGAAGTCGATGTCAATATCAGGCATGGAAACGCGGTCCGGATTGAGGAACCGCTCGAAGTACAGGCCATATTTTATGGGATCCAGGTCGGTGATATTCAAACAGTAGGACACCATGGAACCCGCCGCCGAACCGCGCCCCGGTCCCACCGGGATCCCGTTTCCCTTCGCGTACGCGATGAAGTCAGACACAATGAGGAAGTAGTCCACAAAGCCCATCTTCTTGATCATGCCCATCTCATATTCCAGCTGCTTCCGGTACTGCTCCGGCTGCCCCGGATACCGCCGGGCAAAGCCCTTCCAGCACAGGTCCCGGAAGTAGGCCTCCCCGTCGTCATAGCCCTCCGGCAGCTGGAAGTGGGGCAGATGGTATTTGCCGAACTCAAACTCCACATTGCACAGCTCCGCGATGCGGGCGGTGTTCTCCAGCGCCTCAGGAGCATTGGGGAAGAGCTCCGCCATCTCCGCCTCGCTCTTGACATAGAACTCCTGGGTCTCAAACTTCATCCGCCCGGGATCGTCCAGCGTCTTGCCCATCTGGATGCACATGAGGATGTCCTGCATCTCCGCATCCTCCCGCCGGAGGTAGTGGGCGTCGTTGGTGGCGATCAGGTTGATTCCTGTCTCCTCATGGAGGCGCAGCAGGCCCCCGTTTACCTGCCGCTGGACCGGGATGCCGTGGTCCTGGAGCTCCAGATAGTAGCCGTCCTCCCCAAACAGCTCCCGCATCTCCAGGGCGGCCTCCTTTGCCTTCTCATAGTCCCCCGCCATCAGCAGCTTGGGGACCTCTCCCCCCAGGCAGGCGGAGCAGGCGATCAGTCCGCCGCAGTGCTCCCGCAGCAGGTCCAGGTCGATGCGCGGCTTAATGTAAAAGCCCTCCAGAAACGCCTGGGAGACCATGTAGGACAGATTGCGGTAGCCCTCTTCGTTCCGGCACAGGAGCACCAGGTGGGAGAAGGCGGCGTCAAACTCGTGGACCTTCTGAAAGCGGGTGCGGCCCCGGGGGGCCACATAGACCTCGCAGCCGATGATGGGCTTGATCCCCGCCTCCCGGCAGGCCCTGTAAAAGTCGATTGCCCCGTACATGACGCCGTGATCGGTGATGGCTACCGCGTCCTGCCCCAGCTCCTTCACCCGCTCCACCAGCTTTTTGATCCGGCAGGCTCCGTCCAGAAGGGAAAATTCCGTATGCAGATGTAGATGGACAAAGGACATGGTGCAGTTCTCCTTCCCCCCGCAGCGGCAGACGCCGCCTATCGCTGTAAAGGTATATTCCTGTCTATTGTTTGAGAATCATTTATTTTTCCGTCGTCCGGCCGCCAGCTGGCACAGCCGTACCAGAAGATACCCCAGGGCGGCCCCCAGAAAATTCAAAATGGAGTCGTCCACATCGGCGGCCCCGGTGGCGGTGACCCACTGGAGCCACTCCACCCCCACCGCAGTCAGAGCGCACAGGGGCAGGCAGGCCCAGAAATGCCGCATGGTCCGGAACAGGACAGGCAGCAGCATCCCCAGGGGGACCATGATGACCACGTTGCCCAGCAGATTCATGATGCTCACCGGACTGCCGGTGTTGTGGTAAAACCGCACATAGCTGCGGATGGTGTGGAAGGGCTCCAGATTGACGCTTCCGCCCCACACACGGTCCAGCTGGAACAGCCCTCCGAAGAACAGAAGGACCGAAAGAATGGCCAGATAATAGAGGAATAGGGCCCAAAGTGCCCCCCGCAGATACCGGCCTCTCGCTCCCCGGGGCAGGGACCGGAGCCGCAGGGCCACCCCTATCCCCGCTAAAAGCACGGTGCCCGCCGGGACCGCCGCCTGGAGGAGCATATCCAACTGGCCGCCCAGAAGCAGCCACACCAGATTGACCAGTATCGCCGCTGAATAGCAAAGGATGTGAAGCATCTTCCCTTTATATATCCTCCACCTGACCGCCCAACTCCACCAGCTTCCGCAGCCGGTGGTTCAGGGCAGATTTTGTCACCGGGGGACTGCACTGCTCCGCCAGCTGGGCCAAGGTGTCCTCCGGGTGGGCCGCCCGGAGCCGGGCTGCCTCCTGAAGCTTGTCCGGGAGGGTCTCCAGCCTGCCGGAGCGCTCCAGCCGCCGGATGGCCTCCAGCTGTCCCTGGGCGGCCTCCACCACCTTGTCCAGATTGGCGGCGTCGCAGTTCACCCGGCGGTTCACGCTCCCCCGCAGGTCCTTCTCCAGCTTGGCTGTCATCACGTCCATGGCAGCCACCGGCGCGCCGATGGCGGTAAGAAAGTCCTCGATGTACTCGCTCTGCTTGAAATAGATCACGGAGTTTCCCTTCCGGTCGGCGTCCTTGGGGGCGAACTCCTCCTCCCGCAACAGGGCCAGCATCTCCCGGCTGACGCTGCGGTGGGAGGTGGCCAGCTCCAGGTGGTAGCCCTTCCGGGGGTCGGTCACCGAGCCGCCGGACAGGAAGGCCCCCCGGAAGAAGGCCGCCCGGCAGCAGGACTCCTCCAGGGCCGCGAAGTTGATATGCAGCGCCAGGGCCTCCGGGTCCACCCCATAGGTCTGGTGGATGAGCCGCAGCTTGTCCGGCGCCTGGATGGAAAACACCCGCTTGCCCTCCCCCTCCGGAAGCCGGTCAAAGGACAGGCGGAACGCCTTTCGGAACAGTGCGGGCAGCCGCTGGGCAAAGGCCTCGTGCTCTGTAACGATGCGTATCTCACTGCCGCAGAAGGTATTGCAGTACAGCAGCACCCCGTATGCCTCCGCCTGGGCACAGCATTTCCGGCTCAGCCCCGCCCGGCACAGCTCATTTTTTACCTCTCCGCCAAAGGTCATGCCCTCACTCCTCAATGATATAGCGCTCCTTCCCCCGGAAGATCCGCACCGCCCGCTGGCGGTAGATCTCCAGCACCGCCGCCGCCAGCTTGTCCGGGTCATGCCGGGCAAAGTTGCCTCCCTCCGAGGCCACCGGCCGCTCCACCAGCTCCAGGCCCATGGCGGCGACCCGCTCCCGGTCCACCGCCAAGGGCACGGCGTCCTCCGCCCGGTACCGCTCCACCAGTCCCGCCTGGACCGGGGCCGAATTGGCCAGGCACAGGTCCACCAAGCCGGGAGCCCCGTGGTTCATCAGCGCCTCCAGGTGGTCGCCGGCGGTGTAGCCCTCCGTCTCTCCGTCCTGGGTCATAATGTTGCATACATAGATCTTCAGGGCGTCCGACTGGGCGATGGCCTCTGGCACCCCCTCCACCAGCAGATTGGGGATCACGCTGGTGTAGAGGCTCCCCGGCCCCAGCAGGATCAGGTCCGCCTCCCGGATGGCCTCCAGCGCGGAGGGCAGGGCCCTGGGCCGCTCCGGGATCAGGGCCACATGGTGGATCCGGCAGTCCTGCTGCTTTTTGAAGTCATAGATCTTGGACTCCCCCACCACCCGGGTGCCGTTCTCAAAGACAGCCTCCAGCTGTACATCGGCGCTGGTCACAGGGATCACCCGGCCGGTGATGGCCAGCACCTGGCTCATCTGAGAGACCGCCTCCTCAAAGGAGCCGGTCACCCCGTTCAGGGCGGCCAGGATCAGGTTGCCGAAGGACTGCCCGGCCAGCGCCCCCTCAGTGAACCGGTAGGTGAGCAGCCGCTGCATGATAGGCTCCACATTGGCCAGGGACTCCATGCAGTGGCGGATGTCCCCCGGAGGGGGCATCCCCATGTCCCGGCGGAGCATCCCGGAGCCGCCTCCGTCATCCGCCACCGTCACCACCGCGGTGAGGTTCCGGGTATAGTTTTTCAGCCCCCGCAGCATGGTGGACAGGCCGGTGCCGCCGCCGATGGCGACGATGCGCGGCCCGCGCTCCCACTGCTGGCTGTTGGGAATGGGTTCCAGCATGGCATTTTCCTCCTCTTGCCGGTCAGATCCGGCCCAGGTCCCGGTGGACCTCCCCCACGGGATAGCCCTCCTGCCGGACGGCCTCCGCCAAGGCGTGGGCCACCGCCACCGAGCGGTGACGCCCCCCGGTGCAGCCCACCGCGATGGTCAGCGAGGTCTTGCCCTCCTCCACATACCGCGGCAGCAGATAGGCGACAAAGTCCATCAGGCGGCGGAGAAACTCCTGGCTCTGAGGGGCAGACAGGGCATAGTCCCGCACCCCGTCATCCAGTCCGGTGCGGGGCCGCAGCTCCGCCACATAGTAGGGGTTTGGCAGAAAGCGCACATCAAAGACCAGGTCAGCCTCCATCGGGATGCCGTGCTTGAAGCCGAAGGAGGTCACCCGCACCTCCATGGACCGCTCCGCCGGCCCCCGGGCAAACAGCTGCAGCAGCTTCGCCCGCAGCCCCCGGGCGGTGAGACCGGAGGTGTCGATGATGTGGGCCGCCCGCTCCCGCAGCGGGGACAGCATCCGCCGCTCCAGGGCGATGGCCTCCTCCAGCGAGTCGCACTCATCCGCCAGAGGATGACTGCGCCGGGTCTCCTTATACCGCTGGATGATGACCTCATCCGTAGCCTCCATAAACAGGATGCTGTACGCGCACTGCATGGCCCGCAGCCCGTCCAGAGCCTGGAACAGGCTGTCGAACCTGGTGCCGCCCCGGATGTCGGTGACCAGCACCACCCGGTCATACTCGCCGTTTCCCGCCATCCCCAGCTCGGCAAACTTAGGGATCAAGGGGGCGGGCAGGTTATCCACACAGAAAAAGCCCATGTCCTCCATGATGGAGGCGGCGCGGCTCTTTCCCGCGCCGGACAGGCCGGATATGATGACAAATTCCATTGGAACCACCTCGTCTGCCGCCCGCGGTGCGCCGGACGGCTTTTCTCTCTCTTGTTCTGCACACCGCAGGACTCACCCCAGAAGCCGCACTTCCCGCTCCAGGGTCACGCCGGTCTCCCGCAGGACCCGCTCCCGCACCTGGTCCACCAGGGCCAGCACATCGGCGCAGGTGGCCCCGCCCCGGTTGATGACAAAGCCCGCGTGCTTCTCCGACACCTGGGCCCCGCCCACGGTCAGTCCCTTCAGGCCGCACTGGTCGATGAGGGCGGCGGCAAAGTGGCCCTCCGGGCGCTTGAACATGGAGCCCGCGCTGGGATACTCCAACGGCTGCTTCTCGCCGCGGCGGCGGGCCAGCTCCTGGATCTTCTCCCGGATCTCCTCCGGGTCCCCCTGGGGCAGAGAGAACTCCGCCTTCAGAATGAGCCAGTCGGGATGCCGGGCAAAGATGCTGCTGCGGTAGCCAAACTCACACCCGGCGGCGGGGATGGTATGCTCCTCCCCCTCCCTGTCCAGATAGGTCACGGCGGTGACTGTCTGGGACAGCTCGCCCCCATAGGCCCCGGCGTTCATCATCACGCCGCCCCCCAGGGTGCCCGGGATCCCGTGGGCAAACTCCAGCCCGGCCAGCCCCCGGCCCAGGGCCGCATTGGCCAGGCGGGCCAGGGAGATACCGCTCTCCGCCCACAGGCGGCGGTTCACTTCCCGGGTCTGATCCAGGCCGCACAGCTTCACCACAAAGCCCCGGTACCCCTCGTCCGGCACCAGCAGATTGGAGCCGTTGCCCAGAAAGAAGGGCCGGATGTCCAGCTCCCGGGCCGCCCTCACCGCCGCCTTTGCCTCCCCCGCCGTCCGGGGCAGTGCCATCAGAGCGGCCGGGCCGCCGATCCGGAAGGTGGTATGCCGGGACATGGTCTCCTCATTCCGCACTTCCAGTGTACCGCACCGCTGGGCCAGCAGGGCGGCCAATGCTTCAAATCGATCCATATTTCCTCCTGATCCTCAGGTCAAATTCTAGGTATCATGTTATTATAGCAAATTCCTGAAAAAAATAGAATAGGGGAAACAGAAAATGTCCGCGGGTCCGCCGCAAAAGAGCTTCCGCCCCATTTGCAGGCCGCACTCCCCGGCGCCCCGCTCCTGTCCCCGGATCGGACAGACTGTGCCCGGCAAAGCCGGCCGTCACAGTGGGCGGCCGGCTTTGCCGGGCACACGAAAATCTTTTGTC
>ENA-UEPG01002006-UEPG01002006.1-human-gut-metagenome-genome-assembly--contig:-NODE-2006-length-13913-cov-4.626120_pt1 | contig 13913 bp, 14 predicted proteins | sample MGYA00242893_ERZ507902 | MGnify/ENA primary metagenome ERZ507902 (study PRJEB26167, sample SAMN06115491) | human gut metagenome | host: Homo sapiens | place: China:Gansu | collected 2015-04-23... | reverse complement strand
CCTCTTTAGCTCAGCTGGCCAGAGCACGTGATTTGTAATCTCGGGGTCGTTGGTTCGAATCCGACAAGAGGCTCAAAGAAAAGGAGATATGTTCTAACAAGAATGTATCTCTTTTTTATTTGTTTTTTACGAAAAAAGTAATAGCTTTGCTCTGTAAAACCTAATATTATGATACGAAAACAACCTTATACCTTCTATGTATTCTTCGTTTTTCTCTTTCTGATCCCTTTTGGTAAGGCGTTTGCCGGTTGGAACAACTTCATTGTAAACTTTGATAAAAGCCTTTATGGGAAAGGTCCCCAGACTTGGCAAATAGCTCCTTATGATGACCATTGGGTGTATTTTGCCAATAAAAACGGCATGGTGCAATTTGATGGTAATGTGTGGAAAGTATTTCCGTTAAATAACTTCTCGGATGTGCGTTCCGTATTGGCATCCACTATTCAGAAAAGAATTTATGCCGGTGGCATTAATGAATTTGGCTATTACGAACCGGCAGAAGACGGCGAACTGATTTACCACTGCATGTCCGATACGCTTGACAACTCTGTTCGTATGCTTGGCAATGTGTGGGGAATCCATGAGGCGGATAATATCCTTTATATACAAGGCGATGACCGTGTAGTGAAATATCTGAATGGAAAATATACCGCTATCGAAATGAATGCCAAGATCGACTGTTCCAATATGGTGAACGGTATCCTCTATATAGGTACCGATCGTGGTGTGTGGGTACTGGTCGGAAATACTTTCTTTCCATTGCAGGGTGCGGATTCCCTGGCTTCCAATCGTATCCGTGGAATCATTCCACATAAGGGTGGGGGAATCATCATCGTGACGGCGTATGACGGTCTGTTTTATTATAATGGCCGTACCATTGCTCCTTTTATTACCGGTGCAGAGGACTTTATGCGTGAGAACGAAGTTTTTTGTGTGGCTGCTCAAGATGATAAGATAGCTTTGGGAACTATTCATAAAGGCTTATTACTGATAGATTGCGCTACCATGGATGTGAAATACTTCAACGAGAATAACGGACTGCGTAATAATACGGTGCTTTCCGTAGCCTTCGACGGCCAGGGAAACTTGTGGGCGGGTTTGGATAGTGGTATTGATCATGTTTGTCTGAGTTCTCCTTTTACCAATTTGTATTCATATCCTTATTCTTACGGTACGGGCTATGCGGCTGCTGTTGAGAATGGCTATTTGTATCTGGGTACCAATAGGGGGCTTTATTATACTTCTTATCCGGTGAAGCTGAACGGTAGTTTACCGGATATTCATCCCGTTCCTCAATCCAGTGGTCAGGTGTGGAACCTTTGTAAAATTGGTGATGATCTGTTTTGTCTTCATGATCGTGGAATTTTTCAGATTAAAGGTACAAGTATACATAGAATCACGGATATTACGGGTGCCTGGTGCTGTCAAGAGGTTATGGGGCGACCCGATCGTATGTTTGTAGGGGTGTATAATGGTATTTATCTTTTGGAGAAGAAAGCGGGCGAATGGCATATGCTTTGTAAAATCGAAGGATTTGTTGACTCAAGCCGTTTGTTTGAGCAAGAGTCTGCCAGGATTCTATGGGTTCATAATTCCGGCATTATCACCCGTGTGGAGTTGAGTGAGGATTTAACCCGTCAGATCAGTGTAAAATCCTATGGTGTGGCAGAAGGCTTTCCGGTTGAGCGTGATATTTATGTAGCTAAAATAGAAGGCCGTGTTTATTTTGCCACTTCCCACGGTATTTATAAATATAATATTCACAAAGATATGATGGAGCCTTGCAACGATATGAATAATTTGTTGAATGGCACTGCTCCCTATACGCGTCTATTGGAATATCATGACCGGCTCATCAGTCTGAGCCCTTATGAAATCTGTATAGCTAACCTGGGGACTTATAAGAGGGGAGCCAATACCAGTATCAATTCCATTCCCCAATCTTTGCTTGAGTTGGTGCCGACGTATGCCATTGTTCCTTTATCGGATTCGCTTATGGTGATTCCGAATGAAGAGGGATTTGCCCTGTTCACGATTCCGGCGGTGAAGCACCGGCAAGATCTTGCCCATTCCGTATATATCCGGAATATGTATATTACCTATCCTAAAGATTCTTTGATATATACAGCTAATTTTCTAGGAAAGAAGCCGTCCCTCGCTATTAACTATACATCCAATTCGGTTCGGTTCGATTATAGTCTTTCTTTCTTGGCTTTTGGAGGAGATGATATTCGTTTTCAGTATCGTTTGAATGAAGGAGCATGGTCAGACTATACCACTGTGCATACCAAGGAATATAGTAATCTGTCCGAAGGTGATTATACTTTTGAAGTAAAAGCCATTTATCCGGACGGTACTACTTCATTGGATGAACTTTCTTTCCGTATTCTTCCGCCTTGGTATCGCAGTGTGCCCGCCTATGTCTTCTATTTCGTCCTTATGTTGTTGGGCGTCTGGTATATTTACCGCTGGGATGATGTACGTGTGAAACGGAAGAAGCAACAGGCAGTTGTGGAGAAAGATAAAGAATTGCATGAAATGGAGAAGGAGTTTGAGGCTGAAAAATCCCGGCGAGAGAAACAGATTATGCAATTGGAGAAAGAAAAGCTGGAGTACGACTTGCAGCATAAAAGCCAGGAGATGGCTAACTTGATGATAAACTTTGTCCGTAAAAACGAGATGTTGACGGAGATCAAATCGGAAATTTTCAAAGTGGCTTCCTCTCTGAAAGGGGAGGGCGCCCGTGAAGGTAAGCAGCTCCTTCTGATTATAAATGGTAAAATTGACTCTAACATCCAGAGTGATGAAGTTCTGAAACGCATCGAAGATCAGTTCGATTTGATTCATAACAACTTTATGAAACGCCTTCATGCCCGTCATCCCGATCTCTCAGATAATGAGCGTATGATGTGTGCCTATCTGAAAATGAATCTTTCCACTAAAGAGATTGCTCCTTTGCTGAATATCTCTGTTCGTGGCGTTGAAACTATACGCTATCGGTTGCGCAAAAAGTTTGGTTTGGAACGTGAGGATAGTTTGACGGATTATTTAAATAACAAGCTGTAGAGTAATCTTCTGCTTCAAGCTTTTTCCTTAAGTTTGAACTTACGGGAGAAGGTGTACTTTTCGGTATTACTATGAGTAGGAAAAAGTTTCCTGTGGAGGAACCATTAGTTTCAAGGCATGAAACTACCAGTTTCTCGGTGTGAAACTACTGGTTTCAAGCGATGAAACTGTTTGTTTCACACCGGGAAACTGATTACCACCTATGGAGGGCCGTACTATCCCTCACTCAGTTGCTATTTTTATGCTTTTAATTCGTACTCTTTCACTGCCTTTTCTAGTCTTTCCAAAGGCAATTCTCCCGATTGTCTCCAAAGCTGTTCACCTTTTCTCATTAATATAAATGTGGGATACATTTCAATGGTGTAGAAATCAGCAAGGGCACTTTCCTGGTCGATATCCACTTGCACTACTTCAAGGGTTCCTTCCATTGCCTTTTTAAATTCTTCTACAATAGGCTGCATGCGTTTGCAATGCGGGCACCAGCTTGCGTAAAATTCTGCCATAACCCAGTCTCCATTGGCTAACTTTTCCCTGTTCCGTTCTTCACGGGCTTCTTTTTTCTCTTCCATGATGGTATGTTTTAAAATGATTGATTATACGTTGAACAATACGGGAAGAAAAAAAGTTTCTATCATTACAATTATTAATGCTATAAAAATTGCTACTTTTGTAAGCAAAAACACGAAAGGACAAATAATATGTCACACTTGGCTACTTTAATAAACGATTTGGCGTTGATACTGATTTGTGCAGGAATCATGACGCTATTGTTCAAGAAACTGAAACAGCCGTTGGTGCTGGGGTATGTGGTGGCAGGCTTTCTGGCCAGTCCGCATATGCCATATACTCCCTCGGTGATGGATACGGCTAATATACAGACTTGGGCGGATATCGGTGTAATATTCCTTCTGTTCGCGCTGGGACTGGAATTTAGTTTCAAGAAAATTGTAAAAGTTGGTGGAGCGGCTATTATTGCTGCCTGTACCATCATATTCTGTATGATTCTTTTGGGAATAACTGTCGGTACGGGCTTTGGCTGGCAGCGTATGGACAGCATCTTCCTGGGAGGTATGATTGCCATGTCTTCCACTACCATTATTTATAAAGCATTCGATGATTTGGGAATGCGTAAGAAGCAATTCACCGGATTGGTGCTTAGCGTGCTGATCTTGGAAGATATTCTTGCTATTGTCTTGATGGTGATGCTGTCTACCATGGCGGTAAGGCATAATTTTGAAGGTTCGGAAATGCTGGAAAGTATCGGAAAACTGCTCTTCTTCCTGATACTTTGGTTTGTGGTCGGTATCTACCTGATACCCGAATTACTGAAGCGATGCCGCAAGTTGATGAGTGAAGAAACACTGCTTATTGTCTCCCTTGGACTTTGTTTCGGTATGGTGGTTATGGCAGCTCATACGGGTTTTTCTGCTGCATTCGGAGCTTTTATCATGGGTTCCATTCTTGCTGAAACGGTTGAGGCTGAGAGTATAGAACGGTTAGTGAAGCCGGTGAAAGATCTTTTTGGCGCCGTATTCTTCGTGTCGGTAGGTATGATGGTGGATCCTGCAATGATTGTGGAATATGCACTCCCTATCATTGTAATAACACTGGCTGTTATTCTGGGACAGTCCTTGTTCGGTACGTTGGGTGTGCTGTTGGCCGGGCAGCCTTTGAAGACGGCTATGCAATGCGGTTTCAGTTTAACTCAGATTGGTGAGTTTGCTTTTATTATTGCATCGCTGGGGGTATCGCTCCATGTGACGAGTGATTTTCTGTATCCTATTGTGGTGGCAGTTTCGGTTATTACCACCTTTCTTACTCCCTATATGATTCGCTTTGCCGAGCCGGCTTCAAATTTCGTTGATACTCATTTGCCGGCAAAGTGGAAAAACTTCTTGTTGCATTACTCATCCGGTTCACAGACTATGAATCATGAGAGCCTGTGGAAGAAGTTTATTTTGGCTTTGACGCGAATCACTATTGTCTATTCCATAGTGAGCATTGCGGTTGTTGCGTTAGCTTTCCGCTTTCTTGTTCCGTTGCTTTTGGAACATATACCCGGAATCTGGGGGAAGCTGCTTGCCGCTTTCCTGACTATTCTGTTTATTGCCCCATTCTTGCGGGCTATTATGATAAAAAAGAATCATTCGGCTGAGTTTGTAACTTTATGGAAGGATAGTCGGGGAAATCGTGCACCGTTGGTAGCTACAATCGTTATACGTATTCTGATAGCTGTATCTTTTGTAATGTTTGTGATAGCAGGCTTGTTTGAAGTCTCTGTTGGTTTATTGTTGGGTGTGGCTGTTTTATTGGTTACGATGATGATATTGTCCCGGCAACTGAAGAAACAGTCTATCATGATAGAGCGGAAATTCTTCCAGAATCTGCGCTATCGCGATATGCGGGCCGAGTATATGGGAGAGAAGAAGCCGGAATATGCAGGACGTTTGTTGTCCCGTGACTTGCATCTGGCGGATTTCGAAATCCCCGGTGAATCGGCATGGGCGGGAAAGACATTGCTGGAGCTTAATTTTGGAAAACAATTTGGCGTACATGTCGTCTCTATTCTTCGAGGAAAGAAGCGGATTAATATACCGGGAGCTTCCGTAAGGCTTTTCCCGGAAGACAAGATTCAGGTCATAGGTACAGATGAAGAACTGAACCAGTTTGGTACCGAAATGGAGAAAGCTTCTGCTCTGGATACGAATGTAGTTGAAAAGAGTGAAACTATCCTGCGTCAGTTCCGCGTGGATGAGCAATCAGAATTTCTGGGCAAGACGATGCGTGAATCCGGTATTCGTGAGAAGTATCATTGCCTTATAGTAGGGGTGGAGAGGGGAGAAGAAGCCTTGCATGCTCCCGATCCGCATGAGCCGTTTATGGAGGACGATGTGGTATGGGTAGTGGGAGAAAAAGCCGATGTGTATAAATTAGTCGGCCAAAAGAATGAAAATATCGACATGGAATAAAGATGGAAAGTTTATCTTTGTTCCGTAAACATAAATAATAAACCAAGAATATCATGAAAAGTGATCCGAAAGAATGTCTGTATTGTCAGAATAACGAGACGCTGCACAATCTAATGATTGAGTTTGCCGAACTGAGTGTATCCCGTGTGTTTTTGTTTAAGGAACAAACATACAGAGGACGTTGCCTTGTGTCTTACAAAGACCACGTCAATGATTTGAATGAATTGAGCGATGAGGATCGTAATGCTTTTATGGAGGATGTGGCGCGTGTAACTCGTGCCATGCAGAAAGCGTTTAATCCCGAAAAGATTAATTATGGTGCATATTCCGATAAGTTGTCGCATCTGCACTTTCATCTTGCTCCCAAATATGTAGATGGTCCCGATTACGGTGGTACTTTCCAGATGAACCCGGGAAAAGTATACTTAACGGATGCTGAATACAAAGAATTGATTGAGGCTGTGAAGAAAGAGCTTTGATAGTGATTAGGGGTGAGTGATTAGTGATTAACACCATGCGGCGTGTAGCTACTAATCACTCACCCCTAGTTGCTAATTAAAGTTTATTCAGTATTTTGTCCATTGCCCAATTAGTGAGCGTTGCGCTTGCTCCGTCGCAAGTGCAGATGGATTTGCCTAAAAGGTGGTCGACAACGGCTTGGATAAGCGGTTGTTGTACATGTTCCGGATTAGCTACCGGGATTTCTTCTCTTCCTTTTTCTGTGTGAAGGGCGATAGGATCGTAAGTAAATACAGAGAAACAGATCATTCCTTTGTCTCCTATCACTTCAATGCGGTCTTCGCGTGCGGAGTCGTGCGCTACGAAACACCAGGAACCACTACCTACCAATCCATTGTCAAATTGGAAGCATGCACTCAGAGTGTCTTCGGCAGGATAAAGCCCGCCGCGATTACTCTTATATCCACAGGCTTCGAGGATGCAACCGAACATGTTTTGTAATAAGTCAATCTGATGTGGGGCTAAATCATAAAAATAGCCGCCGCCGGCAATATCCGGTTGTACACGCCACGGGAGATTTTCTTTGTTGTAATCTAAGTCACGGGGAGGTTGGGCAAAACGAATTTGAACATTGATGACATTGCCTATGCTTCCATTCTCTATCAATTCTTTTACTTTGAGGAAGTAAGGCAGATAGCGACGGTAATAAGCAACGAAGCAGGGAACCCCGGTTTCATTGGAGATACGGTTGATGCGGCAGCACTCTTCGTAGGTTACGGCCATGGGCTTTTCTATATATACAGGCTTGCCGGCTTTCATTGCCATGATAGCATAAGTGGCGTGTGAAGAGGGAGGGGTGGCAATGTAGATAGCATTCACATCTTCATCGTCAATCAATTCCTGGGCATCATCATACCACTTTGGAATACCTCTTTCCTTAGCATAAGCTTTGGCTTTGGCGCCATCGCGACTCATGACAGCAATTACTTCCGAACCTTCCACCTTTTGGAAGGCGGGACCACTTTTATATTTGGTCACTTCTCCGCAACCAATGAATCCCCATTTAATCTTCTTTTCGCTCATAATGATGTAATGTGATTATCACTCTTTTTTATTCTTCCTCAAAATCGAATTCAAAATCAAAGTCGTCCATGAATTCGGGAGTTGTAAACTCTTCCAAAGTTCGTCGATCCTTTTTTGTAGGACGACCTGCACCTTTGGCACGGTCAATGAAACCACTGATACGGCTCATTTCCAGCAGTTCATACTGATCGGGAGTCGTAACGTTCTCCATCATTTCCGTAACGAGCTTTGCACCAATACGTTTCTCGATAGCTTGCAATACTTTGAAAGAGTAGGTCACAGGTGGTTTGCGCACTTGTATCACGTCGCCTGGTTTCACCGTACGGGCAGCTTTTGCTAATCCTCCATTGATACTGATGCGTCCTTTCTTACATGCTTCGGCGGCAATGGTACGTGTCTTGAAAATACGTACAGCCCACATCCATTTATCTATTCTTGCTTCACTCATATCATTTTTTAGTAGTTAGTAGGAAGTAGTTAACTACTATCTACTTCTTATTAAATTGGTTCATTGTAATATCAATTCCTGCCAGGCAGAAGCTTTTGATAATATCTCCTGCAGTCTTTAAGCGTTCGTCCATGGTCTTCCAGTCTTCGTCAGTGAAGTGACCCAGAACATAATCTATCTGACCCCCTCGTGGGAACTCGTTGCCGATACCGAAACGGAGCCGGGCATAGTTCTGTGTGCCCAGGATGGCTGCAATGTGTTTTAGTCCATTGTGTCCGGCGTCGCTACCTTTTCCTTTCAGGCGCAGAGTACCAAATGGCAGAGCAAGATCATCTACTATTACTAACACGTTTTCCAATGGAATGTTCTCTTTCTGCATCCAGTATCGTACGGCATTTCCGCTGAGGTTCATGAATGTAGAAGGTTTCAGCAGTAAAAGCTGGCGTCCTTTCACGGATAGGGTAGTGGTAAAGCCGTAGCGGCCATCATTGAAAGTGACCCCTGCTGCTTTTGCCAATGCATCCACTACCATGAATCCTATGTTATGGCGGGTTTCGTGATAGTCAGGACCGATATTTCCTAATCCAACAATTAAGTATTTCATTTCTCTGAGAAATTATATTTTTCACCACGGGGTTGCGCTGAATTTCACGGAGTTTTTTCTTTAATAATATAATTCTGTGATGCTCTGTGTAACTCTGTGGTGAATAATTATAGAAACAAGGAACGCGGATTATCACAGCTTTCGCGGATTAATGAAATCTGCGTCTTCTGCGTTAATCCGCGTTCCGGAATGTGTCTTCTTGTGAAAGAGCTGATTAGTTGCCAGCAGCAGCGGCAGCACCTCTTGCAGCACGAGTCAACTTAACTGCGCATACAACAGCTTCTTTTGCATTCATCAATTCCAAACCTTCGAAGTTCAACTCACCAACTTTAACAGTCTTACCCAGACCCAGGTGAGCAACATTTACTGTCAGTTTTTCAGGAATAATGTTGTATAAAGCTTTTACTTTTAGCTTACGCATCTGCAATACCAGCTTACCACCGGCTTTTACACCTTCTGCTAAACCTTCCATCTGTACAGGAACTTCCATTACGATGGGTTTAGACTCGTCAATCTGATAGAAGTCAACGTGCAGGATTGTATCTTTTACCGGATGAAATTGGATATCTTTCATGATAGCGTTGATTTTCTTGCCGTCGATAATCAGGTCAACTACGTAGATGTGCGGAGTATAAACCAAGTTACGCAGACCATCAGCAGATACAGTGAAGTGGATGTTTTCACTTCCTCCGTAGAGTACGCAAGGTACACCGTTGTCTTTACGAATAGCTTTCAAAGCTCTTGCTTGTTCCGAAGAACGTTCTGCAATAGTTCTTGCAGTTCCTTTTACTTCAATTGATTTCATTTTTTTAATTTTTTGTGTTACTCTAAATTAAGTTGTTTTGTTGCTTAATTCACCATCGCACGATGTGGGGGTAGCCACACAATGTTGCAAAAAAGCGGTGCAAAAGTACAGCTTCTTTTTGAATTATCAAAGAGTTGGCTCTTCAAAATCAATATCAATCTTGATTTCTCCGTCCAATTCCATTCCTTTGGTATTCATTTCAGCTATAGCATCCAACTCTGCTTCTGCATTTTCATCTGCTTCTGCATTCATATCGCTTATAACTTCCAACATCTCTTTCCGGTTAATGAAATCAATAGCTTCGTTCAGGCCGTTCATGAATTTTTCAAAGTCTTCTCTATATAAGAAAATCTTATGTTTTTCAAAACTTACCTGCAAATCTTCGCCTTCACCGGTCACTACCTTCTTACTTTCAGTAATGGCCAGGAACATTTCATCTTTTCTGTTCTTCTTTACATCCAGATAGTAGATTCGTTTACCTGCTTTAATGGATTTGGAGAATACAATCTCCTTATCGTTCATGTCCGCACCGTTTTTCTTCTTTAAGTCTTCCATATTTTAGGTTTCTTGTTGTAATTGGCTTCAAAAATGACGATTTTTTTTAAACTGTCAAAAGAAAAAGCCCGGATAATGAATATCTGCATTAAAAAATGTGATTTATTTGCGTAAACTCATTAAAAATGTCTACTTTTGCATCTCGTTAACAACAGTATTGATTAATAGATTTATGATTAACAGAGTTCTTATTCGTCTTAAGATTATACAGATTGTATATGCTTATTATCAGAATGGCAGTAAAAATTTAGACTCAGCGGAGAAAGAATTATTCTTTAGTCTTTCAAAAGCGTATGACCTTTATAATTATTTGCTGATGCTGATGGTGGCTCTGACGACGTACGCACAAAAACGCATTGATGCGGCAAAGTCCAAGTTAGCTCCGACCGCAGAGGAGTTGTATCCCAACATGAAATTCGTAGAAAACAAGTTCGTTTCACAACTGGAAGTGAATAAGCAGTTGATGGAGTTTGCTGCCAACCAGAAACGTTCGTGGGCAAATGACGAAGACTTTATCAAGGGTTTGTATGACAAGATTATAGTTTCTGATATATATAAGGAATATATGGCTTCGTCTGATAAATCTTATGAAGTTGACCGTGAACTATGGAGAAAGCTCTATAAGGCATTTGTTTTCAATAACGAAGAGTTGGATGTTTTGCTGGAAGATCAGAGCCTTTATTGGAATGATGACAAAGAAATAGTAGACACTTTCGTGCTGAAGACGATTAAACGTTTTGAGGCAAAAAATGGTGCTAACCAGACTTTGTTGCCGGAATTTAAGGATGAGGAAGACCAGGAGTTTGCCCGTCGCTTGTTCCGTCGCGCTATACTGAATTGTGACTATTACCGTCATCTGATCAGTGAAAATACACGCAACTGGGATTTGGATCGTGTAGCCTTTATGGATGTGATAATAATGCAATGTGCATTGGCGGAAATTCTAAGTTTTCCGAACATTCCGGTAAGTGTTTCGTTAAATGAATATGTTGAGATCGCTAAAGTCTATAGTACGATAAAGAGCGGAAGCTTCGTAAACGGTACATTGGACGGAATAGTTAATCAATTAAAAAAAGAAGGTAAGTTAGCGAAAAACTGATACCTTTGTTGAGTATTAAAAACTAAAAACGAATATTTTATGAATTTAATGACCGTATTCTTGCAAGCTCCTGCCGCAGCCCCTGGTGGTGGTAGCATGATGTGGATTCTTCTGATTGCCATGTTTGCTATCATGTATTTCTTCATGATTCGCCCACAAAACAAAAAGCAGAAAGAAATTGCAAACTTTCGTAAATCGCTTCAAGTGAACCAAAAGGTGATTACTGCCGGTGGTATTCATGGCGTTATCAAAGAAATTAATGATAATGATATCGTGCTTGAAATCGCTTCTAATGTTAGGATTAGAATTGATAAGAATTCTATATTCGCCGCAGCTGCTGATGCTAACAGCAATCAGGCTGCTAAATAATTTTGAATAAGTGAGCCTATGATTAATCGTAGGAACATAAAACGCATATATCTGATAACAGCGAGGAAAGTTAAGGACTTTCTGCTCAGTGATAAGAGCAGAGAGTTCTTAATTTTTTTATTCTTCTTTTTTATAGCCAGTGGTTTCTGGCTACTTCAGACGCTGAATAACGATTATGAAACGGAATTCTCCATTCCTGTGCGTTTGAAAGGGGTACCGAACAATGTTGTGATAACTTCCGAACCATCTTCCGAACTGCATATCCGGGTAAAGGATAAAGGTACGGTGTTGCTTAACTACATGCTTGGGAAGAGTTTTTTTCCTATTACTCTGGATTTTTCTGATTATAAAGGAAATGACGATAATCACGTACGTATTTATTCTTCACAGTTTGAAAAGCGATTACTCAGTCAGTTGAATGTATCTACAAAGTTGCTTTCCATGAAACCCGATACATTGGAGTATATCTATTCTACAGGCGCCTCTAAATTAGTTCCGGTAAAGTTCCAGGGCACAGTGAGCGCAGGCCGTCAATATTATATCTCAGATACAATCTGCAAACCGGACTCGGTGTTGGCTTACGCACCAGAGGGAGTATTGGATACCATAACTGCCGCTTATACGCAAAAAGTGAAGTTTGAGGATGTTTCCGATACATTGAAGCGGCAAATTCCTCTGCTCGGCCGGAAAGGAGTTAAGTTTGTGCCGGCTTCAGTAGAGATGATCTTCCCGGTGGATATCTATACCGAGAAGACGGTGGAGGTTCCTTTGCGAGGTGTTAACTTCCCGGCTGGTAAAGTGTTGCGTGCATTCCCATCCAAAGTAAATGTTACTTTTCAGGTTGGTTTGAGCCATTTTCGGCAGATAACAGAGAGCGATTTTCATATCAATGTCTCTTATGAAGAGCTCCTGAGACTTGGTTCGGATAAGTATACCGTGAAACTTAAGTCGGTGCCGAAAGGTGTGAATCAGGTGCGCATCAATCCCGAACAAGTAGACTTCCTTATTGAGCAGGTAACTCCCGAATATGACAATTAAAATAGGTATAACCGGCGGTATCGGTAGTGGGAAAAGTGTAGTTTCCCGTCTGTTAGAAGCGATGGGTGTTCCCGTTTATATCTCGGACATCGAATCAAAGCGGCTGACGGCTTCAGATACTCTGATTCGCCGGGAGTTGATCGCTTTGTTGGGAGAAGAAGTTTACGCTGGTGGTGAATTGAATAAATCTTTGCTCGCTTCCTATATATTTAGTAATCCCGAACATATTCGTACAGTGAACGGTATCATTCATCCGCGGGTGCGGGATGATTTCCGTCAGTGGGTGGAGTGTCATGCCATTTATCCGATAGTGGGGATGGAGTCTGCAATTCTGATTGAAGCAGGTTTTGCAGGTGAAGTAGACACTGTGGTGATGGTTTATGCACCCGAGGAAGTCCGCATAGCACGTGCCATGCAGCGCGATGCTGCTCCGCGGGAACTGGTAGAACGCCGTGTCCGTAGCCAGATGAGTGATGAGGAGAAGCGCACCAAGGCTAATTTTGTAATTGTAAACGACGGTAAAACTCCGTTAATTCCGCAGGTTTTAGAAGTTATAACTTCTCTATCTAAAAATATTGCTTACCTTTGCCCACCGAAAAAATAAAATATTACTAATAAAAAATAGAACATACTATGTTGAAGACTATTTTGTCTATCTCCGGTAAACCGGGATTGTATAAACTCATTTCACAAGGTAGAAATATGTTGATTGTAGAGTCCCTCACGGACAAGAAACGTTTCCCCGCTTATGGTAACGAAAAAATAATCTCTCTGGGTGATATCGCCATGTATACAGATACGGACGATGTACCTTTGAAAGAAGTATTGGCTGCAATGAAAGAAAAGGAAAACGGTGCTTCTGTCGTAATGGATTTGAAGAAAGCTAGCGCTGACGAACTTCGTGCTTATTTGGGCGAAGTTTTACCGACTTTTGATCGTGACCGTGTATACCTGGCGGATATCAAGAAACTTATTTCCTGGTATAATCTGTTAGTTTCTTGTGGAATGACCGATTTTGAGGATGCTACTGAGGCTGAAGAAGTAATAGAGGAAAAGGCGGAAGAATAAATTTTAAATAAACAGTTCTTTTGATAGAATATGCGGATAATTCTGGGCAGTCCCGGATTATCCGCATTTTTTTTATGCGGTAGTTTCAGTTTTGACTACTTTTTTCTTACCTTTGTTGCCATCCTGAAATGCAGAGTGGGTAGTGACCTCTCTCACAAAGATTGAAGGATAATCATGGATAAAAGCGTTTAATATTATCTTGTACTTGAAATCTGGACAATTTCACGCTATTCAAGGATAATAGACAACAAACGCTCATGCTCTGTTGTATATGCATATTCAAATGTATAGTACGGAGCGTGGGCTGTTGTATATTATTTGAATAGTGGCAGTCCAGAGCCCCAGGTACA
>ENA-UEPG01001994-UEPG01001994.1-human-gut-metagenome-genome-assembly--contig:-NODE-1994-length-14015-cov-3.277012_pt1 | contig 14015 bp, 9 predicted proteins | sample MGYA00242893_ERZ507902 | MGnify/ENA primary metagenome ERZ507902 (study PRJEB26167, sample SAMN06115491) | human gut metagenome | host: Homo sapiens | place: China:Gansu | collected 2015-04-23 | study... | reverse complement strand
AGGGGGGTATCAAAGTCCCCTGTGCAGTTTATTGGAGAAACCATCTGAAACCGAGGAGTATAGACGATTTAGTAATCATGTCTGATATCTTTCCAACGTTGTGTGATTTGGTGAGTATACCTGTAAACCACCGGATTGACGGTATTTCACTGTTACCTCTATTTCTTGGTGAAAAGCAGTGTACGGATGACCGGATGATATTTTGGGTGCGACGCGAACATGCTGAGTTAGGAGGTAAAACACAGAATGCTGTTCGTTATAAAAACTATAAGCTATTGCAGAATCGTTCGTTTGATGCGCTCGAATACTTTGATTTAGAAAAAGACTCGTGTGAATCACATTCCATGAAAAAGGATGATATGTACACGAAGTTGTATCGAGGCATGATCGATCATTACCGGGTGTCCGGTTCAGTGCCTTGGCAAAAACCATTAAAATACTGATAAAGCATGAAATATGATCTGTTTATATGTAATATTCTGATTACCAGTTTCTGTTTGCTGACTTCCTGTAAAGGCGGTTTAGATAAGATCGACTTGCGTAATTCCGCAGATTCAGGCGTAATTAGAATCACCCTTACAGAACAGCTACCTGATTCTACAGGTGTGCTATGTACCTATCGAGTGATGTTACCTGATTATTTAAAGGGAATTTACTCGGCTCAGGATTCTTTTTATGATTATTGGCAGGTGAATGGAAATAGGGTTCTACCTTGGTTTTTCACGCCGGAGACATTGACAGACTTGTTTGTGCAACCTGCCTATGGAGTGGATGACAATCTGTATCCGCAGTTTAAGAATATTGGATTCCGGGGAAAGACACGGTTTGTTTCACGTCATGGATGTTTTTTGCAGTTGATGTTGTGTGACGGGCGATATCTTTCCGTTTTACCCCTGGCAGGACCCGATGTTGTGGCGTGGTTTTATGTGAATGAGGAAGGTGAACTGGAATTGCAAGTTGCTAATTATGGAACGGAACCTGTTACCGCTGAGTGCCCCGTAATTGCATGGGCGTTGGGTGAAAATCTGAATGAGTCTGCCTATCAGTTGTTTGATAACCTCAGACGGGATACCGCCTATGCTAAAACTTTTCGTTTGAGATATGAGAAGTGCTTTCCCGAAATGTTTCAGTATTTAGGCTGGTGTACGTGGGAAGAGTATAAAAAGGATATTAGTGCAGAACTGTTATTTACTGAAATCCGCAAACTGAAGCAAGTGCCGTTGCCTGTCCGATACGCGATTATAGACGATGGACATTTGTCTTTTAGAACTTCAGATGTCGATCGTTCCAAGGGTGTTTTATCCAGTTTTTCTCCTAATGATAAGTTTCCGGAAGGTTTTAGGGAATTGCTTAAAATGCGTGAGCCGGAACGGTTGCGATGGATGGGGGTGTGGCACAATTTCAACGGGTATTGGGGCGGCTTTTCAGTTGATAATGATTTCGATGCGGATGTGAACAATTGCCTGAGGACTATCGAGAGAACAGGCTATGTGTTGCCCAAGAATGATATGGCCTCAATTCGGCGGGTATATTCTGCCTTTTTGGGACGTTCTGCAGATGATGGTTTTGATTTTCTAAAACTGGACTGGCAGGCGGCAAATCTTTATATGCAACGTTTCAGCGAGAATGGGGCGAGGGGAGCATTTAATACTTCCCGTGTGGTAGACAACATAGCCCATGAACGCTTTAATGATGCTGTTATCAATTGTATGGCTATGAATAATGTCGTATTGCAAAATACTTATAATGTAAATGTCACACGAACGAGTATCGATTATAAATTGAATAATCTTTTCATGGCGAAAGAACATTTGCGCCAATCATATGGCAATGCATTATACATGTGCCCGACGGTGTGGGGAGATCATGATATGTTTCATAGTTCCGATGATGTTTGTGGCCGCATAATGGCGCTTTCCAAAGCCTTGTCAGGTGGCCCGGTTTATCTTTCCGACGCACCTGAAAGGATTGCGCCACAGATGGTTTGGCCATTGTGCTATCAAGACGGAAGCCTGCTGCGCCCTTTGGCTCCCGCTACGGTACTGCAACGGACGGCATTCGATTGTCCGTTGACAAGCAGGACGGCCTATATGGTGTCTGCACCTTTGGAAAATGATGCGGCGGCAGTGGTGGCATATAACCTTACTGCTGATTCGTGTAGGGTAGAAGGGAAAGTGTGCGTAGAAGATTATGAACTGACCGGAACACTACTGCAACCTTATATGGGGCGATGGAAAGTACCTGAAGAGGGATTGTATCTTTATGATTATACAAATAAAGAGGGGTGCAGGTTGGTTGCTGATTTCACTTTCTCTATTGATGGATTTGCCGATCGCTACTTCCTGCTGCTTCCTATCCATGAGGGCTGGGCAGTTGTGGGAAATACGGATAAATACCTCTCTCCGGTAACAGTCTCAAATATCAATTATGGCTCGGATAGGTTGTCATTAACCCTTCATGAGAGTGGCTCGATTGACTTTTGGATAAGTGGAGGTACACCTTACTCGGATGAAGCGGAACTATCTGCTCTTGGGAATGGTTTATGGCGTGCCACTTCAAAATCCGCGGAAGAAAATCTTCAGATAACTATTTATAAAAAATAAAATATACGATGAATAAGCTTTTACTTTTAAGTTCTTGTGCTACTGCTATGGGAATGACGGCTTGCTCTGGACAAGCCGTGACTCAGGCGCCGAAGCCCAATATTATTTATATCCTTGCTGATGATTTAGGCTACGGTGATCTGGGAATCCTGGGACAAAAAACAATCCCTACGCCTAACATTGACCGTTTAGCTGCTGAGGGAATGATCTTTACCAATCATTATGCCGGTGCACCTGTATCAGGACCGTCACGTGGCTGCTTGATGACAGGCAAACATACCGGGCATAGTACAATTCGTGGCAATAAGGCCATTCCCGGAGTTGGGGTGGTTCCCATCAGTCCGGGCGATATCACATTGCCCGAAGCGATAAAAACGAATACGGATTATGTCACCGGAATGTGTGGACGTTGGCATTTAGGGGGTGAATTGACAGATCAGACTCCCTTTCACCGCGGATTTGATTATCATTTTGGTAAGTTGAGCGCTGACTTTCCCAACCGGCACGGAGTGATGATTGATTTGCTATGGAATGAACAAGGAGAACATATACCTTATAGTGAATACTCAAAGAAGAATGTGGAACCAATGTATGAGAATGGGAACTATTATAATCTTTCTGAACAAGATCAACTGGAACGCCCGGTTAACATGGACCGGATCGTTACGAACAGAGCGCTTGATTTTATTGTTCGCGAAAAGGCAAAACCTTTCTTTCTTTATGTTGCCTACTCCTTGGTTCATGCACCTATGGAGTACCAGTCTGATACTCCGGTTCCCGCTAATGACTGGCCTGAGGCGGAGCGTTGTTTTGCTTCTATGGTGATGAGCCTTGATAAATATGTAGGTGAAATAATGGAATGTGTGGACCGGGAAGGTTTGGGAGAGCGAACCATGATTATCTTTGCAAGTGATAATGGGGCACACAATGAAGGACACGATTACCGTTTCTTCCGTTCTACCGGAGACTTTCGTGGTTATAAGCGTGATTTGTATGAGGGCGGATGTCATACGTCCATGTTTGCCCGTTGGACAGGAACAATTCCCGCTGGTTCAAAAACGAACTTGCTTAGTGCTTTTTGGGATGTGATGCCTACTATCTGTGAGTTGGGCGGAGCTCCTATCCCGCAGCAGACGGATGGCATCTCGTTTGCTCCTACATTGCTTGGAAAGTCGCAGTTGAAGAAGCACGAATATCTCTATTTTGAGTTTGACGAATGCTCTGACCGGATACGGCCACGCAAGGAATTCAAGCAATCGGTAGTATTTGATCACTGGAAAGTAATCAAATACATCGATACGGATAAAATAGAAATATATGATTTGAAGAATGATCCTGCTGAAGACCATGATTTGGCCGGTAACCACCCGGAACTGGTAGCGAAGGCATTGAAGTATATGGATGAGTCTCATGTGCAGAACCAGCTATATCCGTTGACACTGAAAGAGCGTAATAAACTGAAACGATAATTATAGTATGAAATATCTGATTTTATCTGTACTACTTTTAAGCTGCTGTGTTTCCAGTGGCATGGCTTCCCAAGGTGCGGGGATGCTCTATTTTGCCAGTTATGGTAAAGAAGCGACGCAAGAGGTTATTGATAATCCTTATATCATAGGAGGGTTGTATACACTTATCTGGAGTGAGGTTGAACCGGAAAAAGGGAAGTATGATTGGAGTGCTGCCGATGCGTTTATTGAGCGCTGGGCACGTTCCGGAAAGAAAACCGCTTTACGCATTATATGGAGTACCAGCGGTTATTGGAATAATCCTGCCGCACGTAGACCGACTCCTGAATGGGTATGGGATGAGGGGGCCAGATATGCCTACCATGAAGGTAGTGACACTCAAATCCCCTTATTTTGGGATCCGGTTTATCGTTCATGTGCTATGGAGTTGCTTTGTGAGATTAATTCGCACTTTGGTGCCAATAAGGACATTTTATTTATAGACGTAACTCCCGGTGCTGAGACCAACCCTTATCGATTTGGAACGATTCATCGTAGAGACCCCGACTACAAGGCTGTTTATGAAGCTACAAAAGCCAGTGACGGGCGCACATATACGGATGAGTTGTGGCGTGAGACCGTTCTGGATTGGATTAACCGGACGGCTGAGATTGTCAGCGACCTCCCTTGTTTGGTCACGCTGAATGTGGGCAGTTTGAAAGGAACCAATTACTTTCCGGATTTCGGGCAGTGTGCGGTTGACCACGGCATGTATGTCGGACAAAACGGAATAAAGGAGGGTAGTTACGAAAAAGGGGATAACGAGCGGAAAGAACTTTTTGAACGTTGGGCGAAAACTACGAAACTGTTTTTTGAAATGGTACATGCTGCTGAAACTGCAAATACCGGGACTTTGCAGGGAGTAATGGATGCCGCCCGACGCATTCATTGCTCATATCTGAACGTCTACGCCGTGGACGTTATGAAAAGCACACCGGGACATCAGACCTATGACTCCCGTTGGGAACAAGCAATGAAGTCGGGAGACATGTATTTCAGGTCACTTGAGGAGAAGAAATGAATGCCCATATATTAAATGGATTTTAGTTATCTATTAATTGATTGAAAATATGAGAAAAAGTCTACTTATCGTGAGTATAACTACTCTTTCTATGCTGGTTGGCTGCTCTAAAGTATCCCGCGTACATATCTGTACTACAGCAGACTCTCCGTGGCAGTCCATTGCCGATACTACATTGCAGAATTCTCAGGCCGCTGATATCCTTACGCTTCATATCGATTCAGGAGATACTTGCCAAGTTATTGAGGGTTTTGGTGCTTGTTTCAACGAATTGGGATGGGATGCTTTGGCATTGCTTTCTGATACCGACCGGCAGAATATTCTGTCGGAATTGTTCCTTCCTGATCATGGGGCAAACTTTACAGTTTGCCGTATGCCCATTGGTGCCAATGACTTTTCCAGAGCCTGGTACTCGTACGCCGAACCTCCGGGTGACTTTGCCATGCAGCATTTCTCTATCGACCATGATCGGGAAACGCTGATACCATTTATCCTTAGTGCCCAAAAACTGAATCCGCAACTTAGCATTTGGGCTTCTCCTTGGTGTCCTCCGGCATGGATGAAGCTTAATGGGCATTATGCTTCGCGTTATCAGCGTAATTGCCGGGATGATAGGTTTCGGAATGGATTGCTTGAGTCGCAAGAGGGACATGAAGGTTCTGATATGTTTCGTATGGATTCGCTTCACTTACAAGCATATGCCACTTACTTTCAGAAATTTATCCGTGCCTATCGGGATGCCGGCATTGACATTTTTGCCGTAATGCCTCAGAATGAGTTTAATAGTGCACAGGTCTTTCCGAGCTGTGTCTGGACAGCGCGGAGTCTGGCACGGTTTGTCGGACAATATCTTGGACCTGTGATGGAGCAGGAAGGGGTAGAGGTTATGTTCGGTACAGTGGAGCGGGCGAATGCATTGCTTGTAGATACGGTATTGCAGGATGTGCATGCTAAAAAATACATTTCAGGTGTGGGCTTTCAATGGGCCGGACGCGGTGCTATAGCTACTGTACGTACGCAATATCCCCATATGCGCTTACTGCAAACCGAACAGGAATGTGGAGACGGAAAGAACGACCGGAAGGGATTGGTACATTCGTGGAATTTGCTGAAACATTTCATTGATAATGGTGTAAGTGTGTATGATTACTGGAATATGGCATTGCTCGAAGGAGGGGTGAGTCGTTGGGGATGGGCACAAAACTCCCTTGTAGTAGTTGATTCAGTGAATCATTCTTATCGTTGGACACCGGAGTTTTACCTGATGAAGCATGTCTCGCATTTTGTTGTCCCCGGGGCACGCTATATTAGAACTTCGGGTGACGGCACGTCACTTTCGCTCACCTTTTTAAATCCGGACGGGCGGATTGCCGTGGTCATGGCAGAACTGGAAGGACGCGATCGTTGGATTAGAATCACACGGTCTGGTATGGAAGATGAATACGTATTTTTACGTGGAAACAGCTTGAATACGGTTTTGCTGTAGCAGATGAGGTGTTGAAGCGCTTATATATTCTTCCAATCCCCTTTTCTCCTTGGCTGGTTTCATCACCGGCAAATCGGGAAAAGGGGATTCCCATTTCTATCTTTGTTGCAAATACTGTTCTATCTGTCCCACAACCGCATCTTTCAGCAACACCTTCTTATTCTTATCCAGCAAATACAAAGTCGGTATCGCCTTCAAATCATACAGGTTCTTTTCCTTAATCATTAATTTCTTATCATACCCGTTTATCCACTCCTTCGGGAAATCGGATAGATGTCTTTCCCATTCCTCTTTATCTTCATCCGGATAAACAGACAGTATCTTTAAGTTTCCCGCTTCAAATTCCTTATTGATGGCAGGGGCTTGTTTCAATTCCTTGATTCCTTCCTCACAGGCATGGCATCCCGGATTGTTGATGAACAACAGCGTGTAGTTTGCCTTTACTCCGTACAGCGTACCACTCTTTCCCGATACTAGCGTATAGGTGAAATCTTCCGCCTGTCTTCCCAAACGGTTCTGTTCTGCCAAATCCCGGCGTCCTTTCGGAAGTATCTTCTCCGTATCATCCAGCACGGTGCTTTCCAGCATGGCATCCAGCACCGGAATATAAAGTTCTTCGTTCCGCATGGGCGAGTTCGGGTCGTACAGGTATTTTTCGGCCAAATCCGTGAAGAAGAAGAAAACCTTTTTCTTCTTTCCCGCATCTTGATACATCTGTTTGATGGCGCTAATCGCAGTCTCTTCCGGCACGATCTTCATAATGTCTATATAATCCACCCACGCCTGTTCCATCACTTCCCGATGGTCAAGGTAAGTGGTATCGGTGAAATCCACATTTTCCCAGTAGTGGCGCACCAGATAATCTGCACGTGATTCGGGGGTATTCAGCATAGCCGGTATAACGGGCAGGGCAAATGTCTTTGTACTGTCGTTTTTTATATCTTCTGCTTGATTGTCAGATGCTTTACGATTCCCGCATGCAGTGCAGAGAATCAGGAACAGAAAGAAAATGTTGAGATAAGTTTTCATAATCCGGTTGATTTATAATATTCTAAAGGACAAAGATAAAGAAATTGCTTTAATTACCATTTGTTAAGTATCAACAATTTTATGAGTCCTACCTTTGCCCCGCTTTTTTAAAAAACAATGAGATATGCAAAGGGATAATCTGGATTTCAAAAACATGAGTGTGAGTAAGTTGTATACAAAACAACTCTTCCCCACGTTGTTGGGTATGGTGTCATCCGCGTTGTTTACCGTGGTCGATGGGATATTCGTGGGGCGTGGAATAGGCAGCGATGCGATTGCGGCAGTGAATATCGCAGCACCTGTTTTTATGATTGCCGCCGGGCTGGGACTGATGTTTGGTATGGGTGGAGGCATTCTTGCATCCATCAACCTCTCACGTGGCAAGCGGCTGATAGCTAATATCAATGTTACACAGGCGGTAGTCATGCTGACGATTGTTAGTGTTGCCATGGGAATATTGCTGACTGTTTTTCCGGAAACGGCAGTAGCCTTGTTGGGAGCCGAGGGGCATCTGACGGAACTGGCGGCGGAATACCTGTTCTGGTTCTCCATATCCATTCCGTCCACGGTGTTGCTGGTGGCGCTGCCTTTCTTTGTACGCCTGACGAACCCGAATTTTGCCATGTGGGCCATGCTGGCGGCTACATTTGTCAACATCCTGCTCGATTATGTCTTCATCTTTATTTTCGGATGGGGGCTTTTCGGTGCTGCCATTGCTACCGACCTGGGTGAGTTGGTTGGAACCTTCATGTTGCTGGTTTATTTGTTCCGTCCGTCTGTGGCTGTCCGGTTTGCCCGTTTGAAGGTAAGCGTCAAGAGTATCCGGCTGACACTGAGGAACACGTGGTATATGCTGAAACTCGGCGTGTCGTCTTGTTTGAGTGAAGTCACCATTGCCGTAATGGCTATTGCGGGCAATTACGTGTTTATGAGTCACTTGGGCACTGATGGGGTGGCGGCTTATAGTATCGTCTGCTATCTGTTCCCCATTATTTTCATGGTGTTCAATGCGATGGTTCAGTCGGCACAACCCATTATCAGCTATAATTATGGCTGCGGACAGATTGCGCGTTCCAATAAGGCATTGCGTTTATCAGTGACCTCTGCCGTTATTTTTGCTTTGATGATAAGCGGACTGTTCGTGTATTTCTCCGGAGACATTGTTTCGCTGTTCTTGCCGGACAGGGAAAGTCATGCCTGGCAGTATGCAGTGGTCGGCCTTCCCCTGTTTGCCGTCGATTATATTTTCTTCGGAATCAATGTCATCGCTATCGGGTATTACACCAGTATCGAACGGATAAATCGTGCGATGAGGCTCACCTTGCTGCGGGGCATGTTGCCAGTGCTGTTCTTTTTCGTGTTGCCTTTGTTGTTCGGAGTCACTGGCATCTGGCTCGCGGTGGCGGCAGGGGATATGACTGCTGTGGCGATTATTGTGATCTTGACTTTGAGGGATAAGAAGAGGTGATGTTTATGATGGTTTTCGTGAGGTCACGAAGATGATAGAAATAAGTGTTGCGTCAAAAGACTGATAAACTTATCTGGCTTTTGACGCAACTTGCTGATATAGCTTGGTTTAATTGTTTTTGTTAATCAGATTCACCACCACTTTTACCATAATGTCTTTTTCTTCTGTCCGGCTCTCTGCAATCATCAATGTGAGAGCTACCAGGGCATTGTTGTCAATGAGCCGTGAACCGTCTTCTTTATAGAGAATACCATTCTTTTCAAGAAACCAGAGAAACAGGAAAGCTGCAATCCGCTTGTTCCCATCACTGAAAGAATGATTCTTCACAACGAGATAAAACAGCATGGAGGCTTTTTCTTCGATACTGGGATAGAGTTCATCACCTCCGAAGGTCTGATAAATCGTATTTATAGAACTGTGGAAAGACTGATCCTTTTCATTGCCAAACAAGTCACTGCTTCCGAATTTCTTCTGAAGTAAATGGATAGCTGCCATTGCTTCGTCATACGTAGCCCTGAATGGAGTTTTAGGAGTGGTTGCTTCTATCTCCAATTGCTGGTAATCATATTTATCCAGAGTGTCCAGCCCATATGTATAGTCGGTTATGACATGTAGCAATCCGTTGGCTTCATCTAAAGTCAGTTCTTTGTTGGCAATGACATTTGACAGTAGCTTGACGGTGTTCTTCAAATCTACCAGTTGTTGCTCTTTCATTTGCTGGTTGACGGCGTATCCTTTTATCAGATAGCTTTTCAGGACTTTGTTTGCCCATTGGCGGAATTTAGTCGCATTACTGGAGTTTACACGGTAACCAACTGATAGTATTGCATCCAAATTGTAGAACTTAGTACTGTATCTCTGTTGGCCATCATTACCCATATGTTCCAAAATGGAACATGTGCTACTTTCTTCCAATTCGCCGCTACTATATATATTATTCAGATGCTTGGTTATAGCTGGACGCTTTGTTCCAAATAATTCGGCTATTTGCTTCTGAGTTAGCCATATAGTCTCTTTCTCCATTCTTACATCAATCTCCGTTTGTCCGTCCGGTGTTTGGTAAATGATAATTTCTCCTTTATTTTCCATCGTTATAAATGTTGGTTATTATTCTATAAAGGTAGGCATTATTTTCCGTATATGGAAGCATATACATCAATATTTCTCATTTTAATAACATTGTTTTTTTTACCTTTATCAGACCTTATAATTATCCCTTTGCTTGTATACATAAACAATTACTATACCCCCTTCCACACCCTTCTATCCCCTGATTCATCGGCCTTAACGTGTGGAAGGGTTCTTTGTGCTTCTCTTTTGTCCCTTCTCAATGTTCTCAACTCCTGTTTCCACCTGCAAATAACGTTCTATTAAGTAATAGAGCGAAATCACCTTTCATATATAAGGAGAACGCGCTTTAGCCTAACTCTTACTGAAGAACGACTGGAATCGGCTAATCGAACAACTGAAGTTGACCAATAGATTAACTCCAGTCATTCTTTCGACCAACTCCAGTCGTTCATTTATAATACTGCCCCTTTAAAACGTTCTCCCTTAGTCCTAAAGACGTAAAGAAAGCCCCTTCTTTATTAAGAAAGAAACTGATGATTAATTCTGCCAAATACTTGCAAACCGCTATCCCCATGTAGTAAATTCGTGCCATTAGTCACTAAATAAACAATGAAATTATGAAGACAAAAATCATGCAATTCATCGCCTCTCTTTTAGAGAATTGGAGGGACGAAAAACAACTACCGGAGAACCGGCCGGAAGTTACCCCGGCGCAGAACGCGCCCGCCATAGATCAACAGACAAAACCTGTGTCGCCCGCCCTAACCAAGCCCGCCCCGGTCAGCCTGACGGAACATGTGAACACTTTCCTGCAATCCACCTATGATTTCCGTTATAACCTGCTCACGGAAGAAACCGAATACCGTCCGGCGGGTAAAGTGGGAGAGGGCTTTTCGCCCGTCGGCAAGCGGGAACTGAACACTTTTTGCCTCGAAGCCCATGCGCAAGGCATTGCCTGCTGGGACAAGGACATCAGCCGTTATCTTTACTCTACCTGCGTTCCCGGTTATCACCCTTTCCACCTTTACATGGATGAACTTCCCGCCTGGGATGGCATCGACCGCCTCGAAGCGCTTGCCCGTCGTGTTTCTCCCGACCCGCTATGGCTGAAAGATTTTCATATATGGCTATTGGCCCTCACCGCCCAATGGCTGGGGATGACGGGGAAGCATGCCAATAGTGTGGCACCCGTTCTTGTCAGTGCGAAACAGGGGTTTTTGAAATCCACTTTCTGCAAATGCCTGATGCCCGATTGCCTGTCCCGCTACTATTCTGACGAAGTGGAACTAACTTCGAAAGGGAACGTCACCCGTAAGATGTCGGAAATGGGACTGCTGAACCTGGACGAGTTCGACAAATACTCGGCGTCGAAAATGCCTTTGCTGAAGAATCTGATGCAGATGGCAAATCTGAACCTCTGTAAAGCCTATCAGCGGAACTATCGCAACCTGCCGCGCATCGCCTCTTTCATTGGTACGAGCAATCGCTTCGATCTGCTTTCTGACCCTACCGGCAGTCGACGTTTTCTCTGCATTGAGGTAAAAGACAAGATAGATTGTGCCCATATCGAACATAAACAAATCTATGCCCAGTTGAAGCAGGAACTTCTGGCTGGCGGTCGTTATTGGTTTACGGCAGAGGAAGAATGTGAGTTGCAGGAGCATAACCGGGCATTCCAGCGTTGCAATTTGATGGAAGAACTTCTTCGTTCCTGTTTCCGTCCTTCCACTACCGAAGATCAAAATGAAGTGGTGTTGCATCTTTCGGCTGCCGACATTTTTAAAGTCTTAAAGAAGCAGAACCCGGCAGCCATGCGGGGAATAAATCCGAATGCATTTGCGCAACAGCTTGCCCCATTGGGATTTCCTCGTTCGCGCAGCCGTTATGGTAATTATTATTCAGTTGTTTCCCTATCTACAACCCCTTCCACCCGTTAATGCCGATGAATAAGTAGTTTCAATGTTGTGGAAGGGGTGAGAGAGCTTTTTATTATGAAGTGGTTTATCTATTGATAAGTAGTTTGAAAGAGGCTTATTTAGAATATATTTTGGGTGGGAGTCAAAACAAATGAATGTTTTTGTTGTTGAATAAGAGAAAAAACGTATCTTTGCAACTGAACAAGTGACATGTAGTATCATAATATATTATGTGTCCTCTTCCGATATCAGTAAAATGTGGAAATTTTGGCAACTGTCGGATGAGCGTAGCCTGTATCAGTTATTGGTACGGGCTTACTCCTCCTTTGTTGCGGGTATCCACATGCCTACTGGTAGGGAGGATGTAAGACCCCGTACCTTTATAATATACCATTATAGCCGTATAGGGTTGATTTTAAACTAAATAATCAAACACTATATGGCTAATTGGGTATCTATGAAATTAGCAGCCGAAAAATACGGCATTTCTGAGGAGCGAATCCTTGAATGGATCAGGCTTAGTTATCTAACGTACTCGTCTTTAGATAAGGAGCCTTATGATGACACCAATCCGATGGTGGATACCGAAGAGCTTGATAGAGCCCTTGTTTTTAATTCGATAAAATCTTATCCTGATGATGACACAGTTGAGCGTCTTCCGATAAAGCATGTGAATTGGCTTTATCAGGAAAATGCCCGATTGGAGAAATTCAACGATGATTTGCTGGAACAAAACTATGTGCATACTCAACGGGAAGAGAAGTTAATAGCCGATTTGGAGAAAATGACTGATCTTGCCAATGAGGTTCTTTTGATGCATACCAAAATAATGTGCAATTATAAGAGTCTGATTTCTGAAAAGGAAGGCATATGGTCTTTCCTTTGTAGTCTGTTCACTTGGAAAAAGAATAAATGCCCCATCTAACCAATATATATACCGTTTCTTTTTCAATCCTTTTTTCATCTCGTGAATGCGGAGTCCTTTTTTTAGGGCTTCGCATTCTTTTTCTCACTCTCTATTTATGTCTATCTTCATTTTCTTTCTCCCCGGATGAGGGGAAGTAGCTACTTCCGCCTTTCGCACGCGCGCATAATATAATTATGTGTAGTGCCTTGTGCCCGTTCACGCCCTTCCTTAAAATTATGTTCTACAACATCCTTATCACTCAGCGCATTACAAATTAGTTTCCGAAATATGGTGAAAAAATGGTAGATATATTTGGAGCGAATCATAATATCGACTACTTTTGCATCCGCTTTCCAAGAGATGGTAAGCCTTGCAATTGACATTCTGACAGAAACGGCGTAAGAACCCTAACGTTTTTCTTTCCTTTTGCTGCTCTTTTAACCAAGAGTTACGCTTTCGGAAAAGAAAAAAGAAAAAAAACTTCCGGAAACATTTGGAAGTTATGCAATAAAGTTCTTACCTTTGCACCCGCTTTCCGAAAGGACTGCAATCGATGATTGACTTTTTGATTAAGAAACCGGTGTTGTTAAGAACTCCTTTCTCTTTTCCTTTTACCTCCCTTTCGCAAAGAGAGACGACGAGCAAAAGAAAAAAGAAAAAAAACTTCCGAAAATATTTGGAGGATATACTTAAAAGTTCTTACCTTTGCATCCGCTTTCTGAAAAGAAAAGCAATTCCAAAAGAAGCGATCTTTGAATAATTTACATAAACAATACAAGTAGTACAAGAGCAAGATTACTCAGTCAAATGATTAATCTTGGGTATAAAAAAAAGAACCGTCAAGTAACTTATATATATAGGTGATTTGAAAACTTTTAATAAACCGAGCGTCCTGGACAGAGCAACAACCGGTAGTAATACCGATTAATAATACTTTTACAATGAAGAGTTTGATCCTGGCTCAGGATGAACGCTAGCTACAGGCTTAACACATGCAAGTCGAGGG
>ENA-UEPG01001985-UEPG01001985.1-human-gut-metagenome-genome-assembly--contig:-NODE-1985-length-14061-cov-9.543478_pt1 | contig 14061 bp, 10 predicted proteins | sample MGYA00242893_ERZ507902 | MGnify/ENA primary metagenome ERZ507902 (study PRJEB26167, sample SAMN06115491) | human gut metagenome | host: Homo sapiens | place: China:Gansu | collected 2015-04-23... | reverse complement strand
GCGGCATAGAAAAAAGAGAATATACTAGGACTATAAAATATGAAAAAGAGGGTGTGTCAGCATTTTGACACATCCCCTTTTTTTTACCTTCTTTCATCTTTTCTTTTTCCGTTTCATCTCCTTCTTTTTCCGTCTCGGAAATTAAAAAACGGATACTCTTTCCCTTTTCCTCTATTTTCGCGCCGTTGATAACATAACTTATTTAGAATAGAATGACAACGACTAAATTCTCAGTATGTATTTTTTGCCTTTGCCTGTTTGCTTCCTGTGGGGGAGAGAAAAAGGCGGATGAACCTGTACGGGTGAAGGTAGCGGAAGCGGAAACCCTGATGCCCTCATCGGAACGTGAGTTCTCGTTTATATCAAAACCATTCAAGGAAACAGAACTTTCTTTCAGGGTAGGCGGCCCGATTGACCGCTTCGAGGTGTATGCCGGAAATTTCTATCATCGCGGGGATATTATTGCTGAAATAGACTCCCGTGATTTCCGTATTCGCAAAGAACGTGCGGAAGCTGTCTACAATCAGGCAAAAGCGGAGTTTGAAAGGATTAAGGTGCTGTATGAGAAAGATAATTTGTCGGCAAGCGCCTATGAAAAGGCACGTGCCGATTATACTTCTGCCAAGACTGCTTTTGAAACGGCAACGAATGAACTGAATGATACCCGGCTGGTTGCTCCTTTCGACGGATATGTCGGAGAGGTGTATATCGAGAAGTTCCAGGATGTAAAAGCAACTCAACCTGTCGTCTCTTTTATTGATATCACTCAACTGAAGATAGAGGCGTATATCACGCAAGATATAGCGTTTCAAGCAGAAAAAATAAAAGAAGTAGGCGTCCGTTTTGATGTTCGCCCGGATACCGTATATCCGGCAAAAGTAGTGGAAGTCTCCAAAAGCACTACGCGGAACAATCTTTCTTTTCTGTTGACTGCGTTGCTGCCTAACAAACAGGGAGAATGGCGCGCAGGCATTTCCGGGAAGATGCTGCTTGAACTTCCGTCTCCATCATCGGCTCCGATGGTGACTGTGCCGCAAACGGCTCTCAGCCATCGCCCTAGTGAGGGAGATTATGTCTGGACGGTAGATGATGCGACAGGAAAAGTCTCAAGGAAAAAAGTGGTGTTGGGTGAATTGCTTCCGGATGGAAAAGTGGAAGTGAAAGGTGGATTGCAGGCAGGAGAAACGGTGGCTGTCAGCAAACTGCGTTTTCTGTCGGAAGGAACGTCGGTAGAAGTCATGAATAAGAAACAGGAAAAACCGGTAACTGCTCAAAAGTAAGTGGAAAAGTATGAAATTCGTTAAATATTTCTTGCAGAAAAAGTCGGTGACTATTCTGCTGTTACTGCTCGTATTGGGCGGCGGACTGCTTTCCTATGTGAAAATGGGAAAGCTGGAAGATGCTCCCTTTACAATCAAACAGGCATTGGTGCTGACACCTTATCCGGGAGCTTCTCCTTCCGAAGTGCAGTCGCAAGTGACAGATGTATTGGAAGAGTCTATACAGTCATTGGGGGAATTATACTACCTCAAGACGGAAAACCGCGCAGGGCTTTCTAAGATAACGGTTTACGTAAAGAAAGAAATCCGTGCGGACGAGATGCAGCAGCTATGGGACAAGCTTCGCCGGAAAGTCAATGATGTGCAAACGAAACTTCCTGCTGGGGCAGGCCCGTCAGTAGTAAACGATGACTTTGGTGACGTATTGGGTGTTTTCTATGGATTGACCGGTGAAGGACATTCTTACCGGGAACTTGAAGACCAGGCAAAGCTTATCAAGAATGAGTTGCTCAAAGTGAAAGACGTAGCGAAGATAGAAATCTATGGTGTACAGTCTCCTACGATTGATGTTATCCTCAGTCCGTCTGTGATGGCGCGGAGCGGCATTACTACGGCGGATATTTCCCGTGCTTTCGATGCGCAGAACCGGGTGGTGGATGCCGGTGGTATTGATGCCGGAGTGAACAGGATACGTATCGAATCAACCGGGAACTTCTATTCGTTGGACGATATACGGAATCTGACTATCGTATCTCGTACAGGAGAACATTTCCGGCTGGCTGATATTGCCGAAATAAAAGAAAGCTATCAAACACCGCCCGCCAATAAAATGCGGATTGACGGAAAACCGGCGGTCGGAATTGCCATCTCTACCGTTCCCACTGGAAATGTGGTCGATATGGCGGAAGCTGTTAAAGTAAAGATAGACCAATTCTCGGAGACGATGCCCGAAGGATTTGAGTTGCAGACGATTTACGACCAGGGATATGAATCGGCCGTGGCAAATCAGGGATTTATCTTAAACCTGATTATTTCTGTTGTAACGGTGGTTGCTATTCTGCTTTTCTTTATAGGATTCAAGAACGGCATCCTGGTTGGCAGCGGATTGGTCTTTTCTATTTTTGCCACATTGATAGTCATGCTGACACAGGGAATAGCCTTGCAGCGTATGTCACTTGCCGCTATTATCATTGCCATGGGAATGTTGGTGGATAATGCCATTGTGGTTTCCGATTCGGCATTGGTCAATATGCAGCGGGGAATGCGTAAGCGGGTGGCTATCATGAGGGCTTGTTCCGCGACGGCATTACCGTTATTAGCGGCAACAATCATTGCTATTTTAACTTTTTTACCTATATATTATTCGCCGCACATTACCGGCGAGTTGTTGTCATCCTTAGTTGTAGTTATCGGCGTTTCGCTGATGTTCAGTTGGGTCTTTGCGCTGACGCAGACTCCTTTCTTTATTCAGGAGTTTGTCCGTCGGCCAAGACCCGACGAACTAAAGGCTGCTCTTTTTGCAGGTAAATATTATGATAAGTTCCGTTCGGCTCTGGGGTGGGTGATTAATCACCGGTATGCCACTGTAGGATGCATGGTCGTGATGCTGGTATTGGCTGCCTGGAGCTTTAAGTTTATTCCGAAAGTGTTTGTGCCCGCATTGGACAAACAATATTTCACGCTGGATATGTGGCTGCCCGAAGGGACACGGATAGAAGAGACGGATAAGATGGCAATGGAGATGGCGGATTTTATTCGCGGACAAGAGGAGACGGAGATGGTGTCTACGTATGCCGGAAGGACACCGCCGCGTTATTATCTGTCTAATGTATCTTTCGGTCCTCAGTCCAATTATGCGCAGATACTGGTAAAATGTAAGACGTCGAAACTTTCCCGCCAGTTGCATGCCCGTTTGCAGGATTCGATTTCAATCAAGTTCCCGGAACCGCTGATTAAAGTAAATAAGTTCGAACTGAGCCCGTTGACGGAAGCGGTTATCGAAGCCCGCTTCCTGGGGCCGGACCCTGCCGTGCTCGATTCGTTGGTCGGACAGGCGATAGAAGTGATGCGGCGTAATCCGAAAGTTGCGGATGCCCGTAATGAGTGGGGTAATATGTCGATGGTTATCCGCCCGGTGTACGACCCGGTGAAAGCCGGAGCGCTAGGTATCACCAAGGCTTCTATGATGGAATCAGTGAAGTCTATTAATAACGGATTGCCCGTTGGCATCTACCGGGATGATGAAAAGAAAGTACCCGTGCTTTTGAAATCGGGCAATGTAGATATAACCGACACCGGCTCTTTAGGCGATTTCTCTATCTGGAACGGAGAAAGGTCGGCTCCGCTTTCACAAGTGACGGAACGGATAGAGACAACTTGGGAATTTCCACAGGTTCGAACCTATAACCGCCAACTTTCAATGGCTGCCATGTGCGGTGTGAAACCGGGATATACGATGGCGGAAGTACATGGGGAAATCCGACAAGAAATCGAGAATATGCAACTTCCCGAAGGTTATACTTTCTTCTGGGACGCACAGTATAAAGACCAGGGAGAAGCAATGCAGGCTATCGCAAAATATTTTCCATTAGCATTTCTGGCATTGGTTGTTATTTTGGTCGCTTTGTTCGGCAACTTCCGCGAACCGGTTATTATCATTTGCATCCTGCCCCTCTCGCTGATAGGCATCGCTGTCGGCATGTTGCTGACAGGCTTTGATTTCGGTTTTTTCCCGATAGCCGGTTGGCTGGGATTGCTCGGAATGATTATCAAGAATGTAATCGTACTGATTGATGAGATTAACGTGCAGCACCGGAGCGGGATTGACTTGTACACTTCCATCGTTGAGGCTACGGTTTCCCGAACCCGTCCGGTATTGATGGCGGCTACGACAACCATTTTCGGTATGGTTCCTCTGTTGTTTGATGTAGCGTTCGGCGGCATGGCCGCTACCATTATCTTCGGACTGACGTTTGCTACGGGGCTGACCCTGTTTGTCACTCCTGCACTGTATTCTATGTTCTATAAAGTAAAAGGAAAGTAAAAATGAAGAAAAGAATATTTTATCCGTTGTTTTACTGTTGCGCTTTTCTGGCTTTACCCGCCATGGCGCAGCAAAGCCCCTTATTGGAGAAATATCGGATGATGGCATTGGATTATAATCACGACCTGAAAGCGGCAGAAAAAAACATTGCCGCCAGCGTAGAAATAGAGAAGTCCGCACGCGCGGATTTGAAACCGAAACTTTCGGGAGCCGCCAACTTCCAGTACACAGGCAATCCGTTGGAACTGACCTTGGATGTCCCTTCCCTGGGATTGTCGAAGACGGTGGAAGGAAAGAACTTGAACTATGGAGCTTCTCTTTCCATCCTGCAACCGGTATATACAGGCGGGCGTGTACTGGAGTCTATCCGTATGGCGCAACATCAGCAGTCGTTTGCAAGCAACCAGGCGAACGTGCTGAATGATGCAGTCTGTTATCAGACGGATATGCAATACTGGAGTGCCGTAGCCCGGCAGGAGATTGTGTCCGTTGCCGAAGACTTCCGTAATTCGATAGCCTCTCTGGTAAAGACAATTAAGGAAAGGGTGGAAGTCGGGCTTGTAGACCCGCAGGACTTATTGATGGCGGAAGTGAAGCTGAATGAAGCGGAATATCAACTGCTCCAGGCACAAAGTAATTTTGAAACGGGCAGGATGGCATTGAACTCTATGATTGGGGTTCAACTGGAAAATACGACAGAACTGGATTCCCAGATACCATTGGTGGCAATGAACGATTCTCTATGGTTTTCCACCGGAATGACACGTCCTGAAATCCGGATGGCTTATGACCGTATCCGCATAGCCGAGAGTTCTAAAAAGTTGACCGATTCGCAATTCAAACCTCAATTCTATGTAGGAGTAGATGGCAGTTACTCGTCTCCCGGTTATAATTTCAAGAAAGACTTAGACCCTAACTATGCCGTTTACGCCAAAGTATCCGTTCCTATTTTTGAATGGGGAAAACGGAAAAGCGAGAAACGTGCTTCTTCCTTACGCATCGGAATGGCGGAAGATAATCTGAACAAAGTCGTAGACCAGGTGGAACTGGAAGTGGGTGTAGCGCGCAAGGCATTGTCACAAGCCATCGAACGTGTCCGTTTGAGTGAAAGTTCGTTGGCAAAAGCGGAAGAAAACGAGGCGAAAGCAGTGGAGCGTTACAATGAAGGAAAGGTGTCTGTGGTGGAAGTTATCGATGCGCAGACCTACCGGCAGACTTCCCAGGTAAACTATGTGCAAGCGAAAGCGGCGGCGCAAGGACATTACTCGGAATTAATAAAAGCCCTTCATGGCTATGATTATCGCTAAAAAATAGTAATTTTGTATGAGAAGAACCGGTTGTGATATGAATATGAAGTTGAATACCTTATTATATGTAGCGTTATTTTCAGGACTGGGAGTATTCTCTTTTCTGTTATTGATTAATTATGCTACCTTTCCCGACGAGGTTGCCGATGTATTTCATTCTGCCGGCACACTGACTTTCTTCATACTGGCATTTAATGTATTGGGATATGCGACGATGCGATTGAGTACATGGATGGATAATCAGTACGCGCTGAACCTGCACCGTCGTTGGAAATTAATATCCGTCTATATGGTCGTAATGGGAATGTTTTTCTTATTGAACTACGGTTTGCTGATAACAGCCAAACTGCTGGCGGGAGCGGCCCGTCCGTTTGTGTTTCCCAATGGCGGATGGCGGATTCTGATTACCGTGTGGCTGGTGGAACTGGTCATTTTGGGATTGCTGTTAGCCAATCGTTCCATGCGGAATGCATTGAAACTGCAACGGGAAGCGACCGCCCTGCAAAAAGAAAACAATACGGCACGTTATACTGCATTGCAAAATCAGTTGAATCCCCATTTCCTGTTTAATAGCCTGAATACATTGATTTCTGAAATCCGTTACAACCCTGCCAATGCGGAACTGTTCACCCAGCATCTTTCAGACGTGTATCGCTATACGCTTCAGTGCCAGAATCAACGGCTGACAACTTTGCGGGAAGAACTGGATTTTCTGAATTCTTATATTTTCCTGCACCGGGTGCGGCTGGGAGACTGTATCCATATTGATAACCGCCTGCCGGAAGTCTGCCTGGACTCTCAGATTCCACCGCTCACTATCCAACTGTTGGCGGAAAATGTGATAAAACACAATGTTATCCATATGGGAAAGCCGATGACCATTGAACTTTTTTATCTCGAAAAGGAGAAAGAACTGGTGGTCAGAAACCGGATACAGGCTAAGAAGAGTGCGACCGCTTTCGGTACAGGATTAAAGAATCTTTCTGCCCGCTATAAATTGCTGTGTAATCGTGATATTGTGATAGAGAATAATTTGCAAGAGTTTACAGTCAAAATACCTTTGCTCCATGAGTAAGATAAAAGCTGCTATAATAGAGGATGAGATTCCGGCTGCCCGTTTGCTTCGTGACACTTTGTCGGCTTTGCGTCCCGATTGGGAAGTACAGTTATTGCCGGGGAATATCGAAGAGGCAGTGGAGTGGTTCGCCCGGCATCCCCATCCTGACATTCTTTTTCTGGATATTCAGTTGACCGACGGTAATTCGTTCCTTTTTATAGAACAAGCCCGTCCTGAAAGCATGATTGTGTTTACCACTGCTTATGATGAATATGCCGTGCGTGCTTTTACGGTGAACAGCATCGATTATCTTTTGAAGCCGATTCATGAGGAACGGCTGTTGCAGGCTATCCGGCGTTTTGAGGGACTGAGCAAAAACTATATCCATGATTTCAAATCTGAAAGCAGGATGATGGAAGTCTTGCAGCAGCTTGCTGTTGCGCAGGAGTCTTCTTCGTCTGCGCATAAAAAGTACCGCACACGTTTTTTGATTTCCAGTGGCGAGAAACTGCTTACTCTGCAAGTCAGTGACATTGCTTATTTTTATTCAGAGAATAAATTGACATTTGCCGTGACGCACAAGAACCGGGAATATCTTATTGATTTGGCTTTGGACAGATTGTGTGAGCAACTGGATCCCGACCGGTTCTTTCGCACGAACCGTCAGACGCTGGTCTGTATTGATGCCATCCAACGTATCGAATCCTACTTCTTGGGGAAATCAGTCGTCCATGTATTGCCGCCTTTCAAGGATAAAATCATCGTCAGCAAAGACAAAATGGCTTCTTTCAGAATGTGGCTGAATTATTAGACGACTGCTTGCCTTACAGCAGGATAATACGTTTCTGCATGATGTCGACAAGTTGTGCTTTCAACAAGCGGGCATTGATAGGCTTGGGCATATAACCGTCAAATCCACTTTCCATCACTCGTTGTTCATCCGAAGCAAAAGCAAAGGCTGTGATGGCTATAATCGGCACCTTGGCCGAATATTTTCGTATCTCCTTGGTAGCTTCATATCCATCCATGACCGGCATGTTGATGTCCATCAATACGATTTGCGGATTGTACTCCTTAAACAGATTGACAGCTTCCAGCCCGTCCCAGGCATGTATCAGGTGATATTCATATTTTAGAATAGACTCGAACAGTTTGTAATTGCTTTCGTTGTCTTCGGCAATCAGAATCACCAGTTTGTCTTTCTCGATGCTGATCGTTTGCATTTCCTTTTGCGGAGCTTTTACTACCGCCTCCGCCGGCTTGTAGGGCAATGTGAACCAAAACGTGGAACCGTTTCCCACCTCTGATTCCACACCGATTTTACCACCCATATTATCAACGAGAGTCCGGCAGATTGAAAGTCCCAGCCCTGTGCCTTGCGCAAACGAGTTCAGCTTGACAAAACGCCCGAAAATACTGTCCTGTTTGTCCTGTGGGATACCACAACCGGTGTCCGTGACATAAAAGTATAATTCATCATTTTGCCGTTTATAGCCGAAACGGATGCTGCCCCGGTCGGTGAACTTTATCGCATTTGTTATGAGATTGATGATTAACTGGGATAATCTGTTCTTCTCTATATGTGCGCAACAAGGCTTTTCAGGAGCTATAAATTCCAGTTTTACCTTATTCGACTTGAGCTTTAGCTGGCAACTGCTTTCCAAATCGCTCATTAAATCATTAATCTCGACATTGGAATAATTAAAATCCAGTGTCCCTGCCTCTATCTTGGATAGATCCAGGATATCGCTGATAAGTTGCAGCAACAAAGTGTTATTGCTTTCAATGATACTCACGTATTCTTGTTTTTCCTCTTCCTTTTCGGTAGAGGCCAATATGCCTGAGAAACCGACGATGGCGTTGAGAGGAGTGCGTATCTCATGGCTCATGTTTGCCAGGAAAGCAGATTTCAGACGATTTGATTCTTCCGCACGGTTTTTGGCATTCACCAACTCCTGTTCCATCTTCTTCCGTTCGGTTATAATCAGCGAAGAACCTACCAAAGTCAACGGATCTCCTTTTTCGTCTCGGGTTTCAACAGCAGCCTGGGCTTCTACCCAGTCTATCCTGTGAAGCCCCTTGTGGACGTTGACTATGCGGTATTCTTCCTTCACCTTATTCGAACGCCCCTCTATCAAGTCTTTGTAGGCTTGTTCTACCCGCATGCGGTCTTCTTTGAATATCTTGGAGAAATATTGATTGTCGGGCACTGCCAGTTGTTCCTCGGATATATCTCTCCCGAATGTGCTAAGTTCTATCGGTTTGTTGATGTCGCACAAAATCGTGCGGCTTTGCAAGTCCCATTTCCACGGCACGATATTGGCCACTTCGAGGGACATGGAAAGTTTATTGTTGATGGTACTTAGCTTTTGTTGTGCTCTGTGCAATTCCGTACTGTCCAAGCAGAATATGTCGATGATATTGCTATGTTGTGTCCCTTTGAGTATTACGTCATAGAAAATATCTATTTTCTTGAAGTAATAGGGGAAAGTTACCGCCTTGTTATCGTCGAGCGCTTTCTTGATGAAATGCAGAAATTCCGGCATCGACTCCGGGAAAATCTCACTTACCTTCTTTCCGATTACTTTTTCTTGGGGAAGGAAGTTCTTCTCGAAATGGGCATTGACTTTTCGATAAATCAGTTCGACAGGCATGCCTTTTTCATCCGTAACTAGTTCTTCCTGCATATACAGGATAGGCATATTGTTTATCAGGTTTTTGTAATTAGCCATGGCATCTATCTCCTTTTGTTGCATTTTCTTTATGATATTCAGGCTGTGGATACGATAGAAGAAAAACAAGGCAAGTATAAAGATAAAAGATAAAGAGCCTATGATGAAGTATTGGTTTTGTTCCCAAAATGAAAGTGGCTTATGTAGAAAGCGTGTGTTTGAAGGACACATGGAAGGGGAGAACCCTTTGCGGAGTAATATTGTATGATTGATAATAGGACGACCGTCTGACGGTATGTAGAAAGGAAGCTCCCTCGCTTGTTTTCCCTGAAGAATGGATGAAATGGCGTGGACTAATTTCTGATTGTATTTCTTTTGGTTGTAGGTATAGCCGCCTATCATTCCCCCGTTTTCTTCGGTAATATCTGTCATGTTCAGCGTGAAGAGAGGTGCGGTGGTTGTCACGATAAGTTTGTGGTCATTAGCTACTAATGACGAATTGCCGGCAAATGTAGTTTTATAAAACCAGGATGCGAATAATACGCCAGTCGTTTTGCTGTCGATACGATATAGGGAGTCGAGCAATTGATTGGTCGTCATTTTCTTGGGTGTTATAAACTGATACTCGATATGTGGATGGGACGTTTTTAATTCGTCCTCTATATCCAGATTGTTACTTAGATTGATTTCCCGTTCGTCGCCGATAAATATAAATTTCTTGAGATTGGGATTTATGTGATTGATTAGCTGTACATTTTCACGAAGATAGAGATTGGAATACAGGAAGACCATATTATACGGATCAGCGAACTGAGCGATTGGAATACGGTCAGCCGGTGCAATTGCCTGTTTTTTAAAATAGGATTTCTGTGGTCCTTGAAAGTCTTCTTCCGAACAGAGAACAATAGGTATATCTCCCCAGAATTTTCTGTATTCATCTCTCAGTGTGAATGCAGGACTTCCCAATAACACCAATAACCGGGGGCGTGGCTGTGAGTATTTTTGAGAAATCATATTCCTGAAATCCTCCAAAATGGAATCGTTGTCCGTCATCAGTGTGTTCATATGTTCCGCATACATTGCCAGTTGAGAGTCCTTTTGGACATATTCCGATATGGTAGAAATCATGCGGCTACTCCATGGTGCAGATTCTGTATAAGAATTAATACATAAGATGTAATTCGGAATATCTATGTAGTTTCTTTGGGCTAAAGGGGATGGCGTAGACAAGAAGCATAGAAAAAAGAGCCATAGGCATTTTTTTATATCCATGAGAAATGTTTGTTTGTGGGAGCTTTATTTTATAGTTTTTATTATAGCAGTACAAATGTAGTGAAAAAACGGATTGAAAAACTATTTCTATGATTAATTTTGCCGGAATGCCTGTTTTAGTAGTTACTTTAAGTCTTTTAAATATTTTTTAGGACAGAATTTACATTCCCCTTTCTTGTCAGTATAAAGTGTTTCCATGCACTTCTTTTTTCTGAAGTATAGAATTTTAAGTGTTTGAATATTAGTGAAATATATCTATGGATTTTCTTTTAAAACCAACAGGCCGTTCATTTAAAAGGAACGACCTGTTGCACACTGAGGAACGTACTTCCTCATAGGCAGAGTTTGTGAAATACTTATTTATTTTTCTGCCTTGCTTTTACTTTGTCCGGCATTATTTCAATACTTCGATAACTTGAGGCAGTATTGTCCAAATCGTATTCTCATCCTGTGTGGTAAAGAAATTACCGTCTATCTCTGATTGTTCATCAGTAACTGTTCCGTTTTGGATAGCCGGTTTCGCTAATGGATGAACTGCCACTTTTTTACCTTTCGTTACGCCTGCGAAGTCAAACATCATTGCACCGGCACAGTGTCCGACCATTATTTTCCCCTTATCTCCGAAGGCTTTGATTACTTCCATTAAATCTATATTATAAGGTTTGTCCGCATTCTGTTGAAATACAGGTACGGCATCGCCACAAGAGAAAACGAGTGCATCGAATTCATCTTCGTGACCTTTCAAATTAGCAATCACATCGTCTACTGTCAGGCTGATTCCTGAATTTGTTTTAATATCCTTCGTGTCCGATACGGCAAATACTTTATACGGAATGCCATTTTCGAAAAACGCTTCCAAATATTGGAATAATCCACAACCATTTACCGGATTCACTGCTAAAACTGCTACTTTCTTTGCCATAATCATAATTATTTAAAATGAAACAATAGTTATTATTAGTAAGTTTATTACTTTTGTGATGCAAATGTATCTTCCTTTGTGGAGAAAAGCAAGAACGCACCTATAAATAAGGAAGTTACATGGGAGTAACTATTGTTGTAACTCAACTAAATACAAAACGTTAAAAGATGAAAAACTTTCACCCGACAGGAAATTGTCCCGTAAGAGATGTGCTCAGCCGCTTGGGAGACAAGTGGTCGATGCTGGTGCTTATTACCTTGAACGCAAACGGCACTATGCGTTTCAGCGATATTCATAAAACAATAGAAGATGTTTCTCAGAGAATGCTGACGGTTACTCTCCGCACTCTTGAAGCTGACGGCTTGGTGGAACGGAAAGTATATGCGGAAGTCCCTCCTCGTGTGGAATATAACTTGACGGAGGTAGGAGGGACTTTGATTCCTCATATTGAAGGTTTAGTTGGGTGGGCTTTGGAGAATATGAATACTATTTTAGATAATAGGAAAATCAATCAATAGTGTTATCCTTTTACTCCCATAAATTTGAAAGGGACTGCTGTTTTAAACTCCTTGGATGTATTCCCATGATATGTCTCTCCGTTAGCGATAGATAATTTAAGTACCGGAGCTCCTTCCGATAAATCCATATCCCGAAGATTTACCCAAAAGGTATTAGGGGTCAGACTTGATTCGAAAAAATATCTTAGGTTTTTGCTTTCTGAAACTGTTCGCCATTGTGTGGTGGAGATTTCGGGACTTTCGGGAGTTGAAATTCCATAAGGAACGGAAGCATTGCGCACGACACTGAAGACACTGGCAACGGCAATTCTTTCGTCATCGGTCTTAGGAACTGCGTTAATGTAGAAGCTGGCTCTGGCAAAACGGTCGGCGGCACGATTCGTTCCGGGGAGAAAGCTCAATCCACCTATTGATTTCCAGTATTCGCTAAGGGCTAACTGTTTGTCGTAGGTGGGGGAGTTGGTCATAACTTTATATTCTTTGCTATGATATACAGTCAGTTTTCCGCCTACATACTCAAAAATAGCACAGTCGCTTGTAGCGTCCGAAATAGACAAATGTAAAGTTGCCAAACGGGAACCGTCCGGCATCATATCCGAAACGACCTGAAAGGTGTCTTCGTCAATATAAGCAACAGCTTCTTCCACGGTTGCAAAATTATCCAGCATATATTGCACCCATGCTGTAATGGCAAGTCCCGGTTTATTTTTATCTCTTACCGGATACTCGGTTTCGGGTAGCCAAAGCAGATTGGCGACTAATCCCTTCTCATTCATCCCGTCCGTACTGGCTATCTCGAAAGCAGAAGTCACTACGCTGCCGTATTTGGAAGTCCATTCCAATGAGTTTTCTCCAGTTTCTCCATTACGTTTCATTCCTCTGGGAAATATCCAAAGATTACTATGCATATCTGTTTTCCAATCCATAGAACGACCGGTGGCTACCATACCATTGGTTCCTGCGTAAACGACTCTAGTGCACATAATTTTAATTTTTAGTTATAGGTTTATTGTTGGTTATTATACCTTGCGGTGACAAGTTAACAAGAATGTGCTTTTAAAGTTCATTTTAGAAAAATTGTTTGCAAGATGAATTTTCATATCTTTGCAAGGAGCTATTTTAAGGGTTTGGACGCAAAAATAAAGCGGACTGACAAATGACTTCTGAACCATTCAATATTTAAAAACATGGAAATAAAAAAAGTAATTTCAGATAAGAAAGAATTCCTCGAACTGTTACTCTTGGCTGATGAACAAGAGGATATGATAGACCGGTATTTGGAACGTGGCGATATGTTCGTTCTGTATGACAATGGATTAAAAGCTGCTTGTGTAGTAACTCGTGAAGGGGAAGGTATTTATGAAATCAAGAATATTGCTACTGTTCCTTTTTTCCAACGTCAGGGATATGGGAAACGTTTAATTGAATTTCTATTCGAGTACTATCAGGACAAATGTACTGAAATGCTGGTGGGAACGGGAGATGCGCTTTCTACCATATCTTTCTACGAACATTGCGGTTTCACAATTTCCCATCGTATAGAGAATTTCTTTACCGACAATTATGACCACCCGATTTATGAAGAAGGCAAGCTATTGACGGATATGGTATATCTGAAAAGAACTTTTTGATACTATCATAAAAAACAGGTTTGAACTATCCGTATATTTAGGGGAAAAGAAAAATGTGTTTGCTTATATTACCATATAGGCGGGCGTACTTATCAATGCACTCCTATTTAGCAGAATTAGGTTCTTCTATTCTTACAACAGAATGTTCCGTTATTAATAAACCTGATTTCTGTTTATAATAAACTTTTGGATAGTTTATTATAAACGGTACCCAAGTTTATTAAAAACTATTTTTTGCGTTTTTCGGGAATAGATTAAATACTTTAAGTAAAAATATAAACAAAATGGGGTTGTGTCAAAATGCTGACACAACCTTTTTTTATGCGCAAAGCCCAGACTTTCTCAAGCCCGGGCTTTGT
>ENA-UEPG01001984-UEPG01001984.1-human-gut-metagenome-genome-assembly--contig:-NODE-1984-length-14064-cov-3.208336_pt1 | contig 14064 bp, 10 predicted proteins | sample MGYA00242893_ERZ507902 | MGnify/ENA primary metagenome ERZ507902 (study PRJEB26167, sample SAMN06115491) | human gut metagenome | host: Homo sapiens | place: China:Gansu | collected 2015-04-23... | reverse complement strand
CGCAACTACTTGCTGACCATAGACAAAGTGTCTACATGGAACCAAGGCCCCATCGCTTACAGTTTTGGCATAGATACCATCCTCGCTTATCACGACTTTAAACTGACCGAAGCTTTCGGGACACATAAGCGCACCGGAGACGGTTCATTCTTTGCCCAATGTCAGGAGAAGATATCGAAAGGAGAGATTTGGAAAAAAGGGGAAAATGCATACATACAGTTCATCACTTACTCCGGCCATGCCCCGTTCATATTGCCGGAACACCTGAGAGAGGTATCATTCTCTGCCGATATTCCGGAGAAAATGGGGAATTATATGACTACTGCCCGTTATACGGATAAAGCCATCGGAAAGTTTGTGGAATATCTGAAAACGCTTCCACAATACGAGGAAACACTGATTGTCATCACAGGAGACCATGAAGGTCTGGCATCTTACCGTACTGAATTATGTGACAACCCCTATGGTAAAGGCATTGTATCCGATAAGCCATTTACCCCCTTTATTGTTGTGAACTCACCCGTAGGTATGCGCTATGACGAGGTAATGGGGCAGATAGATATGTATCCCACCCTGCTAAACCTGCTTCAACTGGATGATTATTACTGGACTGGTCTTGGCGAAAGCATTCTTAATCCTGACAAGAAAAGATTTGCCGTAGGGTCACAAATGAATGTGGAAGGAGAAGGCTATACTCAGGAAGAAGTGGATTTCGCAAAGGAAGCTTATGGGGTTTCCGATCAGATAATTCATTTTAATTATTTTGGGAGAAAATGATAGTATAAGCTAATTATGATGGCATACCTATTAAAAAGAAAGGGTTCCGTGTTTTTAAGAGTCTTTGTTTGGAGAAATAACAGAAAGGGCGTACCTTTGTTTGCATTCAAAGTAAACTCCTAAAACGGCACCAGTTATGGAAGAATATATTGCACCGAAAAGAAAACGTATCCCCTACGGCATGATGAACTTCGCCGTGATTCGTCGTGATGATTGTTATTATGTAGACAAGACCCGGTTTATTCCCATAATAGAAGACGCGGATAAGTTTTTCTTTTTCATCCGTCCTCGTCGTTTCGGTAAAAGTCTGACGGTGAGTATGCTGCAACACTATTACGACATAGCTGCCAAGGATAAGTTTGATGCTTTGTTTGGCGACCTTTACATTGGCAAGCACCCTACGAGTGACCGCAACAGTTATCTGGTGCTATACCTCAACTTCTCGGGAATTGTGGGTGAACTGCACAATTACCGCAAAGGACTGGATGCGCATTGCCAAACCATGTTCGACTACTTTTGCGATGTTTACGCCGAGTATCTTCCTCAAGGTATCAAGGAAAAACTGGATGAAAAAGAAGGAGCAGTAGAACAATTCGAATATCTGTTTACGGAATGCAGCAAAACCGGTCAAAGAATTTATCTCTTCATCGACGAATACGACCACTTTACCAATGCCATCCTGGCTGACCCCGAAAGTTTGCACCGCTACACCAACGAGACACATGGCGAAGGCTATCTGCGCGCCTTCTTCAATAAGGTGAAAGCAGGAACCTACTCCAGCATTGAACGTTGTTTCATCACAGGCGTCAGTCCTGTTACGATGGACGACCTCACCAGTGGCTTCAACATCGGCACCAACTACTCACTCTCCCCAAGATTCAACGAAATGATAGGATTCACGGAAGAGGAAGTACGGCAAATGCTGACCTATTACTCCACCACCAGCCACTTCAACCACACTGTGGATAGACTGTTGGACATAATGAAACCGTGGTACGATAACTATTGCTTCGCACAGGGACGTTATGGTGAAACTACCATGTACAACTCTAATATGGTGCTCTATTTTATCAAAAACTACCTTGATAACGATGGCTACGCTCCGCAGAATATGGTAGAAAGCAACATCCGCATCGACTATGAGAAGCTGCGTATGCTTATCCGCAAGGACAAGGAATTTGCCCACGATGCTTCCATCATCCAGACTTTAGTGAACCAGGGGTATATCACCGGAGATTTGAAAGACAGTTTCCCTGCCGCCTACATCACCAACTCGGACAACTTCGTGAGCTTACTCTATTATTTCGGCATGCTCACTATCAGTGGCACGTATGAGGGCAAAACCAAACTTACTATCCCCAACCAGGTGGTCCGCGAACAACTCTACACCTATCTTCTGAGTACCTACGATGAAGCTGACCTTAGTTTCAGCAGCTACGAAAAGAGCGAACTGTCCAGTTCCCTCGCCTATAGGGGAGATTGGCAAACCTATTTCGGCTACATTGCCGACTGCCTGAAACGTTATGCCTCCCAGCGCGACAAACAGAAAGGGGAATTCTTTGTCCACGGCTTCACCCTTGCCATGACGGCTCAGAACCGTTTCTATCGCCCCATTTCGGAGCAAGATACGCAAGCCGGATATGTCGATATATTCCTCTGTCCGTTACTGGAAATCTATTCCGACATGAAACACAGTTACATTGTAGAACTGAAATATGCCAAATATAAGGATTCCGAAAGCCGTGTGGAAGAGTTGCGTCAGGAAGCAATCACCCAAGCCAACCGCTATGCTGATACGGAAACGGTGAGAAATGCTATTGGCAACACAATGCTACATAAAATTGTAGTGGTGTATAAAGGGATGGATATGCCCGTATGTGAAGAAGTATAGCCCGATCCTAAAACGACACTACATATCTTCCAAACAAGGATTCGCTATGGTCAGTAAATATCTACTACGTCATAGAGTAGATTGAACCACTGACAATCAGATTGATAAACGTATCCTGCCGATACGTATCCCACAGATTTTGCAGATCACTAAATATGGAAAGATTAATATTGTAAAATTCCTGAAACTCATCAATGAGTCCTCTTTAAAAAGTCTTTTTATTCAAATCTTTACGCCCTACCAATGCTTTTGAGAGAGGGTAAAGGTACGAAAATGTACTTTTTAAAGGGGACTTATGCATTCTCTATTTACTAAGCTAATCGGCAGGATAAATATATCCAGAAACAGAATGAGCTAATCGTACCCAGCCAGGGTATAATTCTGGAATATCAGGTCTCGTCGAGGTATAGTGATCTGTTACAGAATTTACAGCATCATAATAATATTCATATAATGGTACTGTGTTCATTTGAGTCTTCTCATATACATAACCAAGAATACCTTTTGACACATACGCAGGATAACGCTGACTTATATTGGAAAGACTAGTTATATAGTGATCAAACACAATATCATTATAATATTCATATAATGGAACTGTCTCCGGAATTTGCTCTTTAAAAATATATCCTTCAACCTGCAAGAAACTAAATGAAGGGAAATTAATACTGATATCTGGATTTGTTGTAACGCAATGATTCATTGAATTTTTCCCTTCACAATAATAAGTATATAAAGGTAATAATTTCCAAACGTTAAAAGAGGAAGCTTCAATATGTCGCATTACAGCTGCTTTTATTTCCTTTTTCTTTATTGGATCTGAAATAAAATCATAAATCGGATATGTCTCTTTCCACGTTATCTCAGTTAAACATGAATTCCCAAATGAAACAGAATTCTCCCAGTTTTGTATATCTACACTGGTAGGAGTACCTTTTTCTAAATCATACTTCAAATTCGTGCCCCCGCCCCCATAAAACAGCACATATAGTTCCTTTGATTGATTATTCTTAACGAGACTTTCATCAACAGTTTCACTATGCTCCAAATTATAACCAAATCCTATTTTACCTAAAGAGGCTTTAAAACCTGAATGAACAGTGTTTCTTTTGGTTGAAGCATCTCTAGTGTTTGTTACAATAGACCTAAACATCAATTTATAACGTCCGCCAATAAGAAAATCAGTAAGCACATGAGTACCATATCTTTCAATAATTCTATCTGATGACAATCTATTTAAATCTTCTTTAAACTCAGCAGACAAATATTGAGATAAAACACTCACTTCATCATTAATATAAATATACTTTCGATTCCTAACAGCATCTAAACTGGCAAACGAATATTTATCAGAGTATGAATATTCTGTCTTCAGGTAAGAATTATTTGTTATATTTGCAGAAAAAAGGAGGTATCCTTTTCATTACCATAATTCATTGTATATGTAGCCTTTGTTTCAGTTGTTATATTTTTCACATAATCAGAAGAAGAATAACCATAATACATTCTAGCAAATCCAAACGAAGAAGTACTATATATCACACGCTTTTCATGACCTTTTTCGTACTGTTCGATATCTAAGACTGGGCTTCTAACCGACCTAGGATGCAAATATTCTCCAGTTACATCATAGCCAAATCCTAGCACATCATACTTACCATCACCAGCTAATCTTGTTATAGCATCTGACAACAGATATTGATCATCTGGTAACTCTTCAAATTCTGAACAAGAATAGGAAATGAATAATACCCCCAATAAGAAATAAAATTTCTTCATGATATTAATATTTAAAGTTCAACAATTATCAAAAGTAAGAACATTTAATGTTTAGTCCAATTCAAAGAGTGTGTTTAGAAACATGAAATCATGATTTATAGAAATACAAATTCATCAATAGAAGATAAACCTATTAACTCTCAAAAAAAAGAACTACTCGAAAAAATTGGATAAGTTTCCAATAATTAAGAGCCAATCAAGTAATAAAAGAATTGCTCATGATAGGAATGAACTACATTCCGAATAAAAATCAGATCATCTGCATTCAAACCTTCAGCAAGTAGACAAACAGCATGAGATTATCAAAAAAGGATGTTAACACCACACAGTAATGTTAAATATAGCTACCATAAACAACACATATTATATTTAGATTTCTACATTCAATATATAAATATAGTACCTTCCAAACATCAGAAATGTATACTCCTCAATTTATTAGAATCCCTTTGCAGGTATTGTAAACATAAATCAAAACAATATTACAGTTTACACACTATCTCATTATAACAAAAAAGCAAGAGATACTTTTTTTTAACACAGAAATAAGGTATTATGTGCAACAAAATCCTTATCATTGTAGAAATTATAACATACTATTTCTTTGTTCAATGCAGAAAATATTTATAAAACTACTTAAAAAACTACGCCGACAATATATTCGGAAGCATGGAGAACCACAGCATTGTAGTCTGTGTAAGGAAACAGATCCCAATATCATATCAAGGCAAATCAGAGAAAAGTTATTATCACCAGAACCTTGCATGCTCTCAAGATTTGGTTCTGTAGAGATCGGATGTTTAACAAACTATTTAGGTATTTTTCATCAAAAAAGAAAAATTATCAAATACATAAAAGGAGAAGCTTTTCCTTGGTGGTGGGATAAGGAAACAATATATACAATGAAGAATAATGCCGGATTCTTTTCTCCAACACCTGATTTATTAAAACAATTCTCAGAAACAATGATTAAAGATATGCCTGCAATTGATATACTTGCTTCATGGAGATATGAAGAAGCATATTTTTCTAATGAATTGCAAAAAGCATACAAAATTGATTTTGAACCTTATAACCCTTTTTGGAGCGATATACCGTGGACAGTTGCACTAGAAAATCGAAAAGTGTTAGTGGTACATCCTTTTGCAGAGAGTATACAAAAACAGTATCTCCGTAAAGAGCTTATTCACAAAGACCAGAGAGTATTACCCAACTTTAATTTACAAACAATTAAAGCGGTTCAAACAATTGGCAATCATATTGACAGTAGATTCAAGACATGGTTTGATGCCCTTGAATTCATGAAAAGTGAAATAGATAAAAGAGATTATGACATCTGCCTTTTAGGTTGTGGGGCATATGGACTACTATTAGCCGCACACATCAAAGGTATGGGGAAAAAGGCTGTACACATGGGAGGTAGCCTACAGCTATTATTCGGGATACGAGGTGCCAGATGGGAAGACAGCAATTATAATGCAACTTACAATTACGCGCAACTCATGAACGAATATTGGGTGAAACCTTCAGAAGACGAAACTCCTAAGCAAGCTAGGCTAATCGAAGCTGGATGCTATTGGTAACAAAATATAAATCAAACTAATAAAATACAGATGGATATACAACCATATATTATATATGATTCACAGGTATTTGATCAACAGAAATTCGGAGGAATCTCTCGATACTTTTGTGAAATCATCTCTAAACTACAATTCAAGTATGATATTGCAGTGCAATACACAGAGAATCATTACCTATCACAAACAAGGATAGCCCGACATCGTATATACATCCCGCATTTCCTGTTTAACTGCTATGCCCAGAAACTATATCGCAAAAACAGAAAGCTGACAAGAAAAATGCTACGAGCCCCAGTTCCATATATCTATCATCCAACTTATTACGATCCCTCATTCCTTAACTACATAGGCAATACCCCCTTTGTGGTCACCGTACATGATATGATCTACGAAAGGTTTCCAGAATCTTTCAGCGGTGCAGAAGAGATTATCCGCCAAAAGAAAGAAATCATCATGAAAGCCAACCGAGTCATTGCAATCAGCGAATATACCAAAAAGGATATTATAGAAATATTAAAAATCAACCCTGAAAAAATAGATGTTATTTACCACGGGACAAGCCTCCGGGCCTCTCAAGAGCACAATCTATCTTTACCAGAGAAATATATTTTATTTGTAGGGGACAGGACTTTCTATAAAAATTTTCAGCTATTGTTAGAAGCTTTCAGTATAGTCCACCAGAAGAATCAGTATTTGCATTTAGTTTGCACTGGCAAGCCTTTCTCAGACAGTGAACTGCAACAAATATCAAATCTTAAAATAGCTTCTAATACAAGGCAGATCACCATTAATGATAAAGATATGAGTGAATTATATAGTCGCGCATTACTCTTTGTTTTTCCATCTTACTATGAAGGATTCGGAATTCCTATTTTAGAAGCATACGCTTGTAATTGCCCTGTAGCCTTGAGCAACGCAACATGTTTCCCTGAAATAGCAGGTAACGCAGGTGCCTTCTTTGATCCTCATTCCATTACTTCCATTGCAAATACAATCACGGAAATCATTGGAGATGAAAACAAACGTACAAAACTAATACAAGCCGGACAAGAAAGACTAAAATTATATTCTTGGGAAAAAGCAGCCCGAGAGACAGAAAATGTCTATCTCAAAACATTGGAAGAACACGCAAAGCTATCTTCTCCGGGAAAAACACCTGTTTAGCTTCAGAAGAAAGACGATAAGTGGTTTTATTCTGTTTTGAAAACGGCGGGTTTTGCTCAAGTCATTGAAAACCTCGTAAAAAGGTTGTTTTCTCATATACATTGCTGATTTCAAGACATCACACAACATGTTGGGAAAAAACTTGTGCAATACCAATTCCCGTTCTTCATTACATGCATCTATTTGAGAGCTGATACCTCCTACACCAAAAGCAGTTATAATCCTATCTATATGTTTATAAGAAACCTCTTCTAATACTATTTTTTTAAAAAAGAACTCCCAGTCTGAAACAATCTTCAGATTTTCAGAATAAAGAGAATCCTGGAACAGACTTCTTTTAATAAAAGAAGAAGGATGACCTAATGAATGTTCTAAAAAGTAATATAAATCAAGAATAGCAGGATATACACAAACTTCTCTTTTCACCCCATTATCGACATAAAGTAAATCTCCATAAATAATATCTTCACCAGTCAGAGTTAATATCACTTCCTCCAATACTTTAGAATCATGTAAATAGTCTCCCGAATTTAGAAACAGTAAATACTCGCCTGTCGACCTCAATATACCTTTATTCATGGCATTATAGACTCCAGTATCTTTTTCAGAACACCAAGTAGAAATATGGCTCTGATTTTTCAGAATAACCGCCTTACTATCATCATCGCTAGCGCCATCTATCACAATATACTCATACTCTTGATAACTTTGTTCAATAAGACTTTTGATGGTCTTCTCCAAGCCAATTGCATTATTATAATTAATCGTGATTATAGACAGTTTCATTACGCAATATTTAAAGTTACTTTTAAATAATCAAAAACCTAATAGCCTACTAAAGTTCGAAGCAAAGCTATCAATACCATACCTTTTTTCCAGCATGGCTGGATCTATATTCTCAGAGAATATTTTTCTGATAGTTACATCCCTCAACATTTCTATCTTTTCTACTAGATCTGTAATATTTCCTTTCTGGTAAAACAAACCAGTTATACCATTTTCTATACGCTCAGAATTAGCTCCTACATCAGAAAGAATCACCGGTAATCCACACTTCTGAGCCTCAACAGAAACTCGACCAAAAGTCTCAAGAGCTGAACAGACCAATAATACATCTGCTAAATAGTAATATGGATATACTTGCTTAACAAAAGGTACTATTTTCGTATAATTAGTTAGTCCATTGTCCTTGATATAATCCTCACATACAGTCGCAAGACCATAATCGGGTCCAACCAAATAGCAATAAATATCTTTTCCTTTATCTACAATCACCTTGACTGCCTGTAGCAATTCCATTTGTCCTTTATTCGAATCAAAAGCTCCTATTAGCAATATTGTATATCGTACATGCAAACTCCGATCCTTATTCACTTCTGGAACAGGTTGCAATTCAACAGCCTGCGTAATTGCATGAACCTTACTGTTCGTTATCACCTTCTGATAATAACGCTTTGCATATTCAGAAGTAACCAAGACTTTAGTAGACAATTTATCAATCCACTTAAATACAGACTGAGATTTGAATATGAAGCCATTGTCTTGCCAAGTTACATCAGGTATCTCATGAATGAACCAACAGTGTCTAATTTTCAACAGCTTGCAGGCAACTGCCAGATGAGGAAGCACAATCGTATTTGTTACTCCATAGTCAGGCTTTATCTGTTTCAAATAACGGGTTAATTTAATAGAATATTTAAGTAATTTACGAGTATATACAAACTTATCATTTATGGTACTACGCTTATTTTCTCCTATTAACCACCATTGCATCCGAAGTATATAATAACCATTGATATAACCGGAGCAAATATCAATCAAATCGCCTTGACCGGAAAAAATCATATAAACCTCCCACTCTGGATGATTTTGTTTAATCCCCCTCAACAAATCTAACAGACACCTTTGAGCCCCTCCAGTACAGTCATTGGAATGCGAAAGAAACACTAATTTCATAGTACAACACATTTATGATTTAAGATACTTACACACGATTGAAACACAGTGGCCTAAATGCTTCCAAGAAAAAGAATAAAAAAGGAATTCTTTCACTACCATTTTCTTTTCAGAGCAATTTACAGTCAGCATGCCACGAACAAAATGATAAAAGCAGCGCTCCTCATATTTTCTCCTTTCTTTTTCGCTGATTTCAAAATTAGGAACTTTCAAAGGAAGCTTATCAGCCCACTTTGATTTATGTAAGCGAATAGTATCTTTATACCAAGCTCCATTATAGTTTCCAGATGAAAAATGTTCTATCAAAACCTTATGAGAACAACAAACATAATTTTTATATTGATTGCTTGCAGCTATCTGTAAGGAAAAGTCCAAATCATAACAGTGAAATCCAGTTAATGACTCCTCATCAAAAGGATATTCACTCCATATCTCTCTCCGCACAAACATTCCTAATCCATCCAACACAATCACCTCCTCAAATGGACGTTCTTTAAAAACAGATCTGACTTCAAGTTTTGTACCATCTGCTTCTCTTTGATACAAAAGAGCAGATATCATTTTTGGAGTCTGCAACCAGCCAGAATAACATCTAAACTTAACTTTACTACCAGCAAAGCCAATTATGCCACAATCCGGTTCTCTCATTTTTTCCTCTATGATCACTCCCCAATTTTGTGAATGAAATTTCACATCCTCATGCACAAAGAAAAGATTTGAATAACGAGCTTTACGCGCACCTTCATTATACGCACGAGCTATCGGCCAACACTTTTCTCTATTATTGATAGCAATAATTTCATATTCTACTCCGATAGTATCCTGAATATTTTGAATCACCTGCTGTAAACGTTCAGGAGAAATCGAACAAATCACAATTGATATCATAATAATCTCACTAAAATTAAGACTTTATATACTTATAAAGATTCGTAATACAATGTCCCAAATGCTTCCAAGAACAAGAACAAAACAGAAACTCCTTTAACATCAACTTCCTTTCAGGATAATTGGTTTGCAAAATTCCACGTACAAAATAATAAAAACAGCGCTCTTTGTACTTTTTCTCATCTCTATGACTTATTTCCATACCATCTATTCTCATTGGAAGAATTTTATTCCATTTCTGCTTATGAAAACGGATAGTATCTTTATACCAACTATGATTTAAATTTCCAGAAGAAAAATGTTCTATTAAAACTTTTGTAGAACAACAAACGTAATTCTTATATTTTTTACTTGCAGCTATTTGTAATGAGAAATCGACATCATAACAATGGAACCCAGTTAACATAACTTCATCAAAAGGATATTCTTCCCAGACTTCCTTTCGAACAAACATTCCTAAACCATCCAAAGCAACGACCTCCTCAAAAGGACGTTCTAAATAAGCATGATGGGCACGGAGCTCTGTCATCCCTTCACCTAAACCTTGATATAAAAGCAAGCACATCCAATGATGGCTCTGTAACCAGCCAGAATAGCAGTTCAGCATAACTCTCGTACCAGCAAATCCGATAACCCCACAATTCGGCTCTTTTAGCTTTTCCTCTATTACAAGTCCCCAATTTCGTGAATGAAACTTCACATCCTCATGTACAAAGAAAAGATAAGGGTATTGCGCTCTATACGCCCCCTCATTATATACCCGAGCTATTGGCCAATTCTTTTCTCTATTATCAATAGCAATAATTTCATATTCTACTCCGATAGTACCCTGAATATTTTGAATCACCTGCCGTAAGCGTTCAGGAGAAATCGAACAAATCACAATTGATATCATAATAATCTCACTAAAATTAATGATACTTTTTCAGTTTCCATTATTCAGTAACAACAAACTTTTTAATTACCTCCAGAAATTTCTTCCCATACCGTAAATCCGGTTCTAAATAATTGCCTTCCGCCCATTCATTCCATGACTTTACAAAAGCAAGACGATGTTCCAAAGGTTTCTTCTCAAGATGCGTCATCACATCCTGTACATGTCGTTCAAAATACTCCGGTTCTGCACGATGCAGAACCAAACCCTGCTTTCCCGAGCGCGGAGAATGATCCCAATTGGGGATAATAGTAGGAATAATATCTTCATCACTATCCTCAGCCGACACAAAAAAACGACTTGCCTTGTCATAACTTACGATCCATGGAAGCCCAAACCAATTATGCCAACGTCGAGCTTTTCTGTAAAGACTCCTCTTTTTCCACTCATAATTAAACAGACGAACCACATTAATAGCATCAAAACCCATACTTTCCAAAGTAACCCTTTCAGTATCCAGATGGTAAGTTTGACCAACAAAATAGACTCCCTTCAATCCATTTTGCACTGCCAATTTACGCCAAAGTTCTATAAAGGCCTTAACTTCTACCTGATTATCAAGCGGATGATAAATCATAAACAAAGGTTTCTCATCCACCGTTATATAGCGATGATCCTTAAATGCAGGAAGTACCGCATTAAAATGTGCAATATAATCTTCCGCGCCTGGATATAGCTGATCTATCAACGTATCTTTAGTCTTTAAACCATGATAGAAGCCTCTCCATGATTCGTTCGCCCATGCCAAGCAAAAAGGAAAATCTGGTTCACCTGAATTCATCACTTCATTAAATGGCCGTTCCAGCAGGCGCTTACCATTACCAAACCAATAATGCCAATAGCAAAAGCCTTCTATCCCATACTCCCGAGCCATATCAGCCTGTGCCTTACGAGTTTCAGGAACCCGCAGATCATAATACCCCAAATCTGCCGGTACTTTAGGTTGATAATGTCCAAGAAAAAGAGAACGTGCTTTTCCTACATTTGTCCATTCTGTGAATCCTTTTCCCCACCACTTATCATTTTCTGGCACAGGATGAAACTGAGGCAGATAAAAAGCTATAACCCTAGCTGATTTCTTATCTTCATTCATAATAAATTCTTCTACTCTTTTTCTTAAATATAAATAACCTGTTCAAACGCAATGAAAAAAGATACCATGAAAGAAAATATTGTAACTTCCATAATCTTATATATTTTTTTAACCCCAATTCTTTATAGCCTACAGGCAAATATTTACGAAGTTCCTGCCTGATCTTATCAATATAATAGAGTCCCTTTTCTCGATCCTTCCCCCCCCTCGCTATACCTTTTGTCTCTTGAAGTCCAGTCAAAACCACTTTCACAGCAAACTCTTTCGATCTTTCCAAAAGAAGATGATGTTTTTGTAAATAATTATACCTTTCTTGTTCTGCCACAAAAAAGTGATACTTCTTCAGAGGATCTGCATCATGATCAGTGCTTCCCTTACGTTGGCGGTAATGGTATTCAGGTTTTTGGTAAAATGCTATCCGCCCTGCATTAATGAACCACTTAAATAAAGTTGCATAATCCTCATAATAGTAAGATTTCGGCAACAGCTCTGTCATCACCTTCCTATGAAACAACTTATCCCAAAGAAAACTCTTAATAATTTTATCTTCCAATATCAAGTTTAACGCTTCACCTTGGCTATACACTACAATATCCCCACCACTGCAAGATGGTTCCTCCCTATCCTTATAATTCCAGTAATATCCACAAATCGCTATGTCTGCCTGACAGTTTATAAGAGTTCGATACAACATAGCGTACATATCCGGCTCTAACCAATCATCGCTATCCACAAAACCAATCAACTCTGCCTTTGCCAAAAGCAATGCCATGTTCCTACTATCAGATTGCCCCGAGTTCTCCTTATGTAACACCCTGATACGTTCATCCTTTAGAGCATATTCATCACAGATTATTCCCGATCTATCAGTAGAGCCATCATCAATAAGCAATAATTCCCAGTTCTGAAATGTCTGATTTATAACAGATTCGATACATTGAGGCAAATATTGCTCAACATTATATACTGGAGTGATGATACTTATTAATGGAATACTTTTCATAACATACGTTTCTAAACAATCTTATTTCACGACAAAAATAAGCCAAAAAGATACAAACTCAAGAATATCCGATTAATCTAGAAGCGATGACTTTTTGACTTAAAAACTGACCTAACAAAACGATAGACCGAACGATATCTTGAAAGATTATGATAAATAGCCCAACGTTTCACAGCAATAGCCATCCCAATCTGTCGAAATGAAAAATTATCGTACTGATGCATTTTATTAAGCACATCTCTTACGATTTCTTCTACAAAAGGAGAAGAAGGCACAAGCATTATATGATCCATAAGGTGTACTCCACTCCGAATAATAAATACAGGAGCTTTATCCCATAACTCTTTCTCCTGAATAAAAGTACATTGCTCGTATACAGCCAGAAACATATGATATTCTTTTTCGGGATTATACTTGCTTCCTGTTATACTATTAGTACGCACCATATAATGATACTTGGGACACCCTTTCATTACAATTTTCCGTGCTTGATAAAACACCTTGTACATGACAGCTATGTCCTCAAAATAACGCCCCTGTGGAAACCTCAATTCATGAAACAAAGTCCTTCTGTAGAGTTTATCCCACGCAAAATTTCGAATAATATCATCTTCAACTAAAAGACGCATAGCATCGCAAGGCACTAGATTCAAAACCTTATCCGAGCTATATTTTATCTTTGTCCTACCCGATTTTTCAATATAATGTGAACAGATAGATATATCCGCTTCTTCTGTTTCCAGCAGTTCATACAAAAACTTGAACATATCAAGATCGATCCAGTCATCACTATCTACGAAACCGAGAAACTCTCCCGTAGCTGCATCCAAACCTTCATTCCGAGCAGCACTCAAACCTCCGTTTTTACGATGAATTACCTTTATCCGCCTATCTTTTGAGGCATAAGCATCACAGATTTTCCCAGATCCATCAGTAGAGCCATCATCCACCACAACTATCTCCAGATTGGTATAACTCTGTCCACAGATAGAATCA
>ENA-UEPG01001982-UEPG01001982.1-human-gut-metagenome-genome-assembly--contig:-NODE-1982-length-14064-cov-11.101737_pt1 | contig 14064 bp, 8 predicted proteins | sample MGYA00242893_ERZ507902 | MGnify/ENA primary metagenome ERZ507902 (study PRJEB26167, sample SAMN06115491) | human gut metagenome | host: Homo sapiens | place: China:Gansu | collected 2015-04-23... | reverse complement strand
AATCCGAAGAACCCTCTTTCAGAATTGCTTGCATCGAACTCCGGCCAATAGAAAGCTGGATGTGCCCCAATCTGAAAATGCATATCCTTTTTACCGCTATTCTTTACTTCCCACATAACCTCAATTTTCTTTCCCTGGATGCGATAGCCTATTTCCAGACAGAATGGAAACGGATATTTCTTTAAAGTCTCTTCATTACTAACAAGACGGTAACGCACTTCATCCTCTTTTTCAGCAACAATCATAAATTCCATGTCACGGGCAAAACCATGTTGAGTAAGCGTATAGGGAATCCCTTCATTCCGATACTCATTTTCCCATACGCTTCCGACAATTGGGAATAGGACAGGAGAGTGGCGTTTCCAAAAAGCAGGATCGGCTTGCCACAGATATTCTTTTCCATTGGCGACGATACTGCAGAGTTCAGCTCCGTGAGGAGATACTTGAATCGTGAGTTGTTTGTTGGAGATTGTTTTCATGTCGTTTATTTATTGGATTATTTTAGAGTTAATCTTTAAGTTCATCTTCCGATCCTTCTTTCGAGATGTTTTCAGATTTACCTTTCAGTAGAATACCACTTTTTGCATTAAGAGGAGAGATTACTCTCTTGCCCGTTTTAGCCTCCAGTTCCAGTCGGGCATTGCGGGCAACTTCTCCACCTTGTTGAGCAATATCCATGTGGTCATTGAATGTTTCGGGATCGCTGATTTCGGATATTTCTTTAGTAGAAAGTTCGGCAAGCATATTTAATACCAATTCTTTATTGGTCATATTATCCCGTAGGTTTTCTTTTTTCAATCCTTTAAATTGTTTGTACTCTTTAGATGTCATATCTGACCAAGTCTGATAAATAATATCTGTGAGTGTAGCGAATTGAACGCCTTCTTGCAATCCATGTTTCTTCCACTCATCAGTCAAGTCTTTACGGATTTCTATTGATTTCAGACGTTGGTTAATCCAGCTATCAGAGTATCCCATACGTTTATAATCCATTAAGGCCTGATCAATTGATAATTCGGGGTCTTGTATTTGGTTGAGCCGTTCGCTGGCAACCTTAGCCATCCATAGTTTGAAAGGTTCTGCCTTAAGAGAAGGAATAGATTGGATAAGGCGGAGAAGTTGTTCGGTATCGGCAACATCGGTAAGGCGCATTTTACCATCCGCTGCCTGCATTTTCAAACCGTTACAATTTGTAACGGTTTCGTTTCCTTCCGCTAGCAGTCTCTTTTTTAATACACGCCAATAAGTTTGAGGGTTACTGCTGTCTGTCAGAACAGCCACCACATCTACTATCGAAAAATACCACTTCTCTTGTTCATCATCCCATACTGTACGTACTCCTCTTTCTTCAAAGAGTTTTAAAGCTTGTTGCTTAGTCATGAATCTTATTTTTAGAGTTTATTATTTAATGAAGAGTCGTTCTTTCTTTGGGCTCATATCACTATACAAAGGTAGCGTTTTCTGCGATTATAAAAGAATATGAATCCAAGAATTCCCATAATGAAAGAAAACATGTATAAAACCCTATAAAATAGCGTTCTATGCAACAAATGTTATAGCCTTTGAAACATTTTTTTTAGTCGTTTGATATAAATCAACCGTAATTTGCATTATCGATATAGATAAAATTCGTACTTTTAATTTAATAACATCAAACTAATGCATCGTATTATGAAGAACAAAAAACTTCTTTGCAGCGTTTGTTTCCTGTTTACTTTCATGTCAGTCCTTTGGGGGCAAAGCATTACGGTGAAAGGAAACGTTACTTCTAAAACGGACGGACAGCCGGTCATCGGCGCCTCTGTTGTTGAAGCTACAGCTACTGCTAATGGAACAATTACTGATTTAGATGGTAATTTCACCCTTTCGGTTCCGGCTAACTCTACTTTAAAGATTACGTATATTGGTTATAAACCGGTGACCGTAAAATCGGCTGCTATCATTAATGTATTATTGGAAGAAGACACTCAAATGGTAGATGAAGTGGTTGTAACAGGTTATACCACTCAACGTAAAGCCGACCTGACCGGTGCTGTTTCCGTAGTGAAAGTAGACGAAATCCAGAAGCAAGGGGAGAACAACCCGGTGAAAGCACTTCAAGGCCGCGTGCCCGGTATGAACATTACAGCGGATGGAAATCCGAGCGGATCGGCTACCGTACGTATTCGCGGTATCGGTACGCTGAACAACAACGATCCTCTTTATATTATCGATGGAGTTCCTACCAAAGCCGGTATGCACGAATTGAACGGAAACGACATTGAATCCATTCAAGTACTGAAAGATGCTGCTTCAGCATCCATCTACGGTTCGCGTGCTGCAAATGGCGTTATCGTCATTACTACCAAACAAGGAAAGAAAGGCCAGATTAAAATCAACTTTGATGCTTCGGTTTCAGCTTCCATGTATCAAAGTAAGATGGACGTGTTGAATACGGAACAGTACGGACGTGCCATGTGGCAAGCCTATGTAAACGATGGTGAGAACCCGAACGGCAATGCCTTGGGATATAACTACAATTGGGGTTACGATGCCAACGGAAATCCGGTACTATATGGTATGAGCCTTTCCAAATACCTGGACTCAAAGAATACAATGCCTGTGGCAGATACCGACTGGTTTGATGAGATTACCCGTACAGGTGTTATCCAGCAATACAATCTCTCTGTCAGCAACGGTTCGGAGAAAGGTTCTTCTTTCTTTTCTCTGGGATATTACAAAAACCTGGGTGTAATTAAAGATACGGACTTCGACCGTTTCTCCGCCCGTATGAACAGCGATTATAAATTAATTGATGATATATTGACTATCGGCCAGCATTTCACCTTAAACCGTACTTCGGAAGTACAAGCTCCCGGCGGAATTATTGAAACTGCTTTGGACATTCCTTCCGCTATCCCCGTTTATGCTTCGGATGGTTCATGGGGAGGACCGGTAGGCGGATGGCCGGACCGTCGTAATCCTCGCGCGGTACTTGAATACAACAAAGACAACCGATACACTTACTGGCGTATGTTCGGTGATGCTTATGTGAATCTAAGTCTCTTCAAAGGATTCAATGTTCGTTCTACTTTTGGTCTGGACTACGCAAACAAGCAAGCCCGTTACTTCACCTATCCTTATCAGGAAGGAACACAGACCAATAACGGCAAGAGTGCAGTGGAAGCCAAACAAGAACACTGGACCAAATGGATGTGGAATGCCGTTGCCACTTACCAGTTGGAAATAGGCAAGCATCGTGGAGACGTCATGGCAGGTATGGAGCTGAACCGGGAAGACGACAGCCATTTCTCCGGCTACAAAGAAGATTTCTCTATCCTTACTCCCGACTATATGTGGCCCGATGCAGGTAGCGGCACAGCACAGGCTTACGGTGCCGGCGAAGGTTACTCGCTTGTCTCTTTCTTCGGCAAAATGAACTATTCTTATGCTGACAAATATCTGCTTTCATTGACGCTCCGTCGTGACGGTTCTTCCCGCTTCGGTAAAAACCATCGTTATGCCACTTTCCCTTCCGTATCTTTGGGATGGCGCATCACACAGGAGAGCTTTATGAAGGAACTGACTTGGTTGGACGATCTGAAACTGCGTGCTTCATGGGGACAGACCGGTAATCAGGAAATCTCCAACCTTGCCCGTTACACTATCTACGCTCCTAATTATGGAACAACAGATTCATTTGGCGGTCAAAGCTACGGTACGGCATACGATATTACAGGTTCTAACGGAGGTGGTACTCTGCCTTCCGGATTCAAACGTAACCAGATTGGTAATGACAATATCAAGTGGGAGACAACCACACAGACGAACGTCGGTATCGACTTCAGTCTGTTCAAACAATCCCTGTACGGCTCATTGGAATACTACTACAAGAAAACAACAGATATCCTGACTGAAATGGCAGGTGTGGGAGTATTGGGAGAAGGTGGCAACCGTTGGATTAATTCGGGCGCAATGAAAAACCAGGGTTTTGAATTCAACTTGGGCTACCGCAACAAGACTGCCTTCGGACTGACTTACGACTTGAACGGAAACATCTCCACTTACCGGAATGAAATTCTTGAACTGCCGGAGACAGTGGCTGCCAATGGAAAGTTTGGTGGTAATGGAGTAAAAAGTGTAGTCGGTCATACATACAACTCACAAGTGGGCTACATTGCCGACGGTATCTTCAAATCACAAGAAGAAGTGGACAATCACGCTACGCAGGAAGGTGCAGCCGTAGGCCGTATCCGCTACCGCGACATCGACCATAACGGTGTAATTGATGAAAAAGACCAGGAATGGATTTACGATCCGACTCCTGCTTTCAGCTACGGATTGAATATCTACCTGGAATATAAGAACTTCGACCTGACTATGTTCTGGCAAGGCGTTCAAGGAGTAGATATCATCAGTGACGTGAAGAAGAAAAGTGACTTCTGGAGTGCATCCAACGTCGGCTTCCTGAACAAAGGAACCCGCCTGCTCAATGCTTGGTCGCCTACTAATCCGAACTCTACGATTCCGGCATTGACCCGCAGCGATACAAACAATGAACAGCGTGTCTCCACGTACTTTGTTGAAAACGGTTCTTTCCTGAAACTGCGTAATATCCAATTAGGCTATACAGTTCCGGCAGTAATCTCCAAGAAGTTGAGAATGGAACGTTTACGTTTCTATTGCAGCGCACAAAATCTGCTGACGATCAAGAGTAAAGACTTTACGGGAGAAGACCCCGAAAATCCGAACTTCTCTTATCCGATCCCTGTGAATATCACCTTCGGACTTAACATCGGATTTTAATTCACTTCATTTATAAAACGAACTATCATGAAAAAGATACTATACATAGCAACCATCGGATTTACCTTGCTAACAAGCAGTTGCAACGATTTTCTGGATCGTCAGGTTCCGCAGGGTATTGTGACCGGCGATCAGATCGCTTCTCCCGAATATGTGGACAACCTCGTGATTTCAGCCTACGCCATTTGGGCAACAGGTGACGACATCAACTCTTCCTTCTCGCTTTGGAATTATGACGTACGTTCCGACGATTGTTATAAAGGCGGTTCCGGTACGGAAGACGGCGGTGTGTTCAACGCACTGGAAATTTCTAAAGGTATCAACACCACCGACTGGAACATCAACGATATATGGAAAAGACTGTATCAATGCATCACCCGTGCCAACACAGCCCTGCAGTCACTCGACCTGATGGATGAAAAGACTTATCCGCTGAAGGACCAGCGCATTGCTGAAATGAGATTCCTGCGCGGACACGCCCACTTCATGTTGAAGGAACTGTTTAAGAAGATCGTTATAGTAGACGATGAAAACATGGACCCGGATGCTTACAACAAGCTTTCGAATACTACCTATACCAATAACGAACAATGGCAAAAGATAGCAGACGACTTCCAGTTTGCCTACGACAATCTGCCGGAAGTGCAGATAGAAAAAGGACGTCCTACACAAGCTGCCGCTGCCGCTTACCTGGCAAAGACTTACCTGTTTAAAGCCTACCGTCAGGATGGAGTGAACAACAACCTTACCGGTATCGACGAAGAAGACCTGAAGCAGGTAGTGAAATATACCGACCCTCTCATCATGGCCAAAGCCGGTTACGGATTGGAAAATGATTATAGCATGAACTTCCTGCCTCAATATGAAAATGGCGCAGAGTCTGTATGGGCGATTCAATATTCTATCAACGACGGAACATACAACGGTAACCTGAACTGGGGAATGGGACTGACAACTCCGCAGATACTAGGCTGCTGTGACTTCCACAAACCGAGCCAAAATCTGGTGAATGCTTTCAAAACCGACTCGCAGGGAAAACCGTTGTTCAATACCTACGATAATGAGAACTACGAGGTTACGACGGACAATGTAGACCCCCGTTTATTCCACACGGTAGGTATGCCGGGCTTTCCTTATAAATACAACGAAGGCTACCTGATTCAGAAGAATGATGACTGGAGCCGTAGCAAGGGACTTTACGGATATTATGTTTCGCTCAAAGAGAATGTAGACCCGGACTGTGACTGCCTGAAGAAAGGTTCTTATTGGGCAAGTTCCCTGAATCATATCGTTATTCGTTATGCAGACGTATTGCTGATGCGTGCCGAGGCCCTGATACAGTTGAACGACGGACGTATTGCCGATGCCATTTCACTCATCAATGATGTACGTAGCCGTGCAGCCGGAAGTACAATGCTGATCTTCAATTACAAAGAAGAGTATGGAGTAAACTTTAAAGTAACTCCTTATGAACTGAAAGCATATACACAGGACGAAGCCATGAAAATGCTGAAATGGGAACGCCGTATAGAGTTCGGTATGGAAAGCTCACGTTTCTTTGACCTCGTAAGATGGGGAGAAGCCAAAGACGTTATCAATGCTTATTATGTGACCGAAGCAGCCCGTTGTTCTATTTACAAGAATGCAGGTTTTACGGAAAATAAGAACGAATATCTTCCAATTCCATTCGAACAGATCAGTGCCAGTAACGGAAATTATACACAGAATTTCGGTTGGTAATCATCAATCTTAAAACAAAGAATAAAATGAAATCAATCATAAAACAACTCTATACCATCCTGTTGGTGACTGTAGCATGCCTGACAGTTGCGGGATGTAGCGATGACTTCAAATCCAATCTTCGTCTGGACGGAGATGTATGGGTAAACTCTATCAAACTGGATGAATACGCAGGGACGATCGATTATCAGAATAAGACAATCGTAGTGGGAGTTCCTTACGATTATGACGTTACCCGGATGGCCGTCAGTGAAATCAATCTTTCCGAAGGTGCTACGGCGAGCATCGCTGTCGGTGAAACAATCGACTTTTCTCTTCCCGTATCTTTGACCGTGAAAAATGGCGACGTACAGATGAGCTATACGATTACTGTGAAGAGAGACGAAGCAAAGATACTGACCTTTAAGTTGAATGATACTTATGTAGGAAAAGTAGACCAGCTATCAAAAACAATCTCTGTAGTTGTTCCACTGACAGTGGATATCACCCAGTTGAAAGGTACATTCACCGTATCAGATGGAGTCACTGTGACTCCGGCATCCGGCAGCATCCAGGACTTTACCAACCCTGTCACTTATACGGCAACTTACCGTTCGGCAGTGACTCCTTATGTAGTAACAGTTACTCAAGGAAATGTAATTCCGACTGCCTTTATCGGCACAGCTTCTTCTGTGAGCCAACTGACAAGTCCTGAAGAAAAAGCCGCTGCCCAGTGGATGATGGATAATATATCCATGTCCGAATACATCTCATTCAAAGATGTAGTAGACGGAAAAGTGGATTTAGGTAAATATACTGCAATCTGGTGGCATTTCCATGCAGACAATGGCGATAATCCTCCTTTGCCGGATGATGCGAAAGCTGCCGTAGAGAAATTTAAAGTCTACTATCAAAACGGTGGTAACCTGTTGCTGACCCGCTATGCAACTTTCTATATTAAGGACCTTAGCATTGCAAAAGACGAGCGTGTACCCAACAACAGTTGGGGAAGAAGTGAAGACTCACCCGAAGTCGTTGATGGGGCATGGAGCTTTCCAATTGTTGGCAACGAGTCGCATCCGTTATTTCAGGATTTAAGATGGAAAGATGGTGACAAAACAAGAGTCTATACCTTTGATGCTGGTTACGCGACTACCAATAGTACGGCACAATGGCATATCGGAACAGACTGGGGAGGTTATGAGGATCTGAACGCATGGCGTAGCTTGACAGGAGGAATCGATGTGGCATGCGGAGACGACGGTGCAGTAATCATAGCCGAATTCGAGCCGCGCGCCAACAGCGGACGTACGATCTGTATCGGCTCCGGTTGTTACGACTGGTACGGTAAAGGCGTAGACGCTTCTGCCGACTACTACCACTACAACGTAGAGCAAATGACTCTGAATGCAATCAATTACTTATGTAAATAAAAGAATAAGCAATAATTATGAAAAATATGATCTTACATATAGCAATCACCACGCTGTTGGCCTCAATGAGCGCTTGCAGTGATGAGATGGATCCCGTATTGACTCAAAGAGACTGGGACGGTACAGCCACTTACTTCCAATCGGCCGACGAGCATGGCTTCTCGATGTACTATAAACCGCAGGTAGGCTTTATCGGCGACCCGATGCCATTCTATGATCCGGTTGCCAAAGACTTTAAAGTGATGTACCTGCAAGACTACCGTCCGAACCCCGAAGCTACTTACCACCCCATTTTCGGGGTGGCCACCAAAGACGGTGCTACTTATGAATCTCTCGGCGAACTGATTCCGTGTGGAGGTCGTGACGAACAGGATGCTGCCATCGGTACAGGAGGTACGATCTACAATCCGACGGATAAACTCTATTATACCTTCTACACCGGCAATAAATTCAAACCTTCTTCCGACCAGAATGCGCAGGTAGTTATGGTAGCCACCTCTCCCGACTTTAAAACGTGGACCAAGAACCGCACTTTCTATCTGAAAGGAGATACGTACGGCTATGACAAGAATGACTTCCGCGATCCGTTCCTGTTCCAGACCGAAGACGGCGTTTATCACATGCTGATTGCCACCCGTAAAAACGGAAAAGGACACATTGCCGAATTCACCTCTACTGACCTGAAAGAGTGGGCGTCTGCCGGCACATTTATGACCATGATGTGGGACCGTTTCTATGAATGTCCGGACGTATTCAGGATGGGAGACTGGTGGTATCTGGTCTATTCGGAACAAGCTTCCTTCATGCGCAAGGTACAATATTTCAAAGGCAAAACACTTGAAGAACTGAAAGCAACCACCGCCAATGATGCCGGAATATGGCCGGACAATCGGGAAGGTATGCTGGACAGCCGTGCATTCTATGCAGGCAAGACTGCTTCCGATGGAACCAACCGTTACATCTGGGGCTGGTGTCCTACCCGTGCCGGCAATGATAATGGAAACGTAGGGGATGTAGAACCCGAATGGGCTGGCAACTTGGTGGCACAACGCCTCATTCAGCACGAAGACGGTACATTGACTCTCGGAGTTCCCGATGCAATCGACCGTAAATACACTTCTGCACAAGAAGTAAAAGTGATGGCTAAAGACGGAAACGTAACAGAAAGCGGTAAAACCTATACGTTGGCCGAAGGAGCTTCCGTCATCTTCAACCGGTTGAAAGTGCACAACAAGATTTCCTTTACCGTAAAAGCATCCTCGAATGCAGATCGTTTTGGAATCTCTTTCGTTCGTGGAACGGACTCCAAATCATGGTATAGCATCCACGTCAACGCTGACGAGGGTAAAGCCAATTTCGAGAAAGACGGTGACAATGCCAAATACTTGTTTGATAACAAATTCAATATCCCGTCGGATAATGAATACCGTGTGACGATTTACAGTGACCAGTCGGTTTGTGTGACCTACATCAATGACCAGTTATCTTTCACGAACCGCATCTATCAAATGCAGAAGAATCCGTGGTCACTCTGCTGTTATAAAGGCGAAATCACTGTATCAGATGTTCAAGTGAGCACCTATTAATAGAAAAGTAACATCTTTTACAGTGTTTGAAACAAAAGTGATAGGCGTTTCATCACGGAGCGCCTATCTTTGCACTGTAACAACCTTAATACCATAAAGCATGAATTTAAGACTCTCTTCCAAACAAATTCAAACCTTCGCGGTTTTATTTTGTATGATTGTGATGAATATCTCTCTATCCGCCCGTGCGGACAACTCTCCTCTATTAATTAAAGATTTAGGAGAAGGACATTGCCTTGTACGTGTCAACACTAACCAGAAGTATCTGTTGTTGCCCGTAGAAGATGCATCGCCCGATGTGCGTATCAGCATGATTGTCAATAATAAAGAGGTAAAGAACTTCGATGTCCGTCTGGCCATCCATAAAGTCGATTACTTTGTTCCGGTAGACCTTTCCGACTATTCCGGCAAACTAATCTCTTTCAAATTTAAAATGAACTCCAACGACCCGGTGCGTGTCAACCTTTCGCCGGACAATACCGCTTGCTGCAAGGAAATGAAATTGTCCGATACGTTCGATACAAGCAACCGTGAAAAGTTCCGTCCCACCTATCATTTCTCTCCCCTTTACGGATGGATGAACGACCCAAACGGAATGGTATACAAAGACGGCGAATACCACCTTTTCTACCAATACAACCCTTATGGTTCCAAATGGGGAAATATGAACTGGGGACATGCCATCAGCAAAGACCTCGTAAACTGGGAACATCGCCCCGTAGCAATCGCCCCGGATGCATTTGGCACTATCTTCAGTGGCTCCGCCGTGATAGACCATCATAATACCGCCGGCTTCGGTGCAGGCGCCATCGTCGCCATCTATACACAAAACAGCGACCGTCAGGTACAAAGCATTGCTTACAGCACCGACAACGGACGTACCTTTACCAAATACGAAAACAATCCTGTATTAGTATCCGAAGCACGTGACTTCCGCGACCCGAAAGTATTCTGGTACGAAGGCACCAAACGCTGGATCATGGTATTGGCAGTAGGGCAGGAAATGCAATTCTTCTCTTCCCCCAACTTGAAAGACTGGACATTTGAAAGCAGCTTCGGCAAAGGACACGGCGCACACGGAAACGTTTGGGAATGTCCCGACTTATTCGAACTCCCGGTAGAAGGAACAAATGAAAAGAAATGGGTACTGCTTTGCAGCCTCGGCGACGGTCCTTTCGGTGACTCGGCTACTCAATATTTTGTAGGCTCCTTCAACGGAAAAGAGTTTGTAAACGAATCACCCTCCAAAACCAAATGGATGGACTGGGGAAAAGACCATTATGCCACCGTGACTTGGAGTGATGCTCCCGACAACCGCCGCATCGCTATCGCATGGATGAGCAACTGGCAATACGCAAACGATGTTCCTACCTCCCAATACCGTAGTCCGAACTCCGTTCCCCGCGACTTGAGCCTGTTTACCGTAGATGGTGAGACTTACCTCCAATCAGCTCCCTCTCCCGAACTGCTGGCTTTGCGTGATGCTTCCAAGAAACGCTCGTTCAAAGTAAACGGAACACGCACAATTAAAGAAATGATTCCCGGCAATGACGGTGCATACGAAATAGAATTGACAATCGAAAATCAACGTGCAGACGTAATCGGCTTCCGTCTCTACAATGACAAAGGCGAAGAAGTGGATATGCAGTATGACATGAAAGAAAAGAAATTCTCGATGGATCGTCGCAAGAGCGGAGAGGTCAGCTTCAATGAGAATTTCCCGATATTGACCTGGACAGCAATTGAAAGCGGAAAAGAGGCATTAAAACTCCGTCTGTTTGTTGATAAATCCAGCGTTGAGGCCTTTGGAGACGGTGGACGCTTTGCGATGACCAATCAGGTATTCCCTTCGGAACCTTACAACCATATCGACTTTTACAGTAAAGGAGGTGCTTATAAGGTAGACTCATTTGTGGTTTACAAGTTGAAGCCATAAGCCCGTTCTATTCCGCTCCATGCGTTCTTTCCTTGTTTCCTTAGGGTAGAGTATCTCTTTCCCAGTGAGAGAGTACCCATAAGGTGGTGATATAGTTGCTCTAAACTTACGTTATTACTAGTTTGTCACGGCCGTGACGAGATCCTACCACGGCCGTGGTAGCTTCTTCCCACAGCCATGAAGAGAAGTCACCACAGCCGTGGGAAGGTAACAATAACGTAGCTTTAGCACAACAAGGAACGGGAGATACACCAACTATATAAAGGACTGACGTGTACATTGCCGTAAGGTTATGTGTCTTGTCCTATAGATACAGAAATTATTATATAAAAGATAAAACAATGGAAAACAGTAAAAACTCTTCCCTTTCCAAACTAATCCCGGTGATGCTTTGCTTCTTTGCCATGGGATTTGTTGACCTGGTAGGCATTGCCTCCAATTATGTAAAGGCAGACCTCGGTCTGTCGGACTCGCAGGCGAATATCTTCCCTTCACTGGTATTCTTCTGGTTTCTGATTTTCTCTGTACCCACAGGCATGCTGATGAGCCGCATCGGTCAGAAGAAAACCGTATTGCTTAGTTTGCTTGTGACTTTTGCTTCTTTGTTATTGCCGGTTTTCGGAGACAGCTATATGCTGATGTTGATTTCTTTCTCCCTTCTGGGCATCGGAAACGCGTTGATGCAGACTTCCCTGAATCCGTTGCTTTCTAACATCGTACGTGGCGACCGTTTGGCAAGTAGCCTGACTTTCGGCCAGTTTGTGAAAGCCATTGCCTCTTTCCTTGCTCCTTATATTGCCATGTGGGGAGCGACACAAGCCATTCCGACTTTCGATTTCGGCTGGCGCATCCTGTTCCCGATTTACATGATTGTAGCCGTCATTGCTATCCTGTTGCTCAATGTTACACAGATTAAAGAGGAAAAAGAAGAAGGTAAACCGTCTACTTTCGGACAATGTCTCGCTTTGCTTGGCAAACCGTTTATCCTGCTTTCTTTCATCGGTATCATGTGTCACGTTGGAATTGATGTGGGAACAAATACCACTGCCCCCAAGATTTTGATGGAACGTCTCGGCATGGGCCTTGATGATGCGGCTTTTGCAACAAGCCTTTATTTCATCTTCCGTACGGCAGGCTGCTTCCTCGGTTCTTTCATTTTACGTAAGATGTCACCGAAGTCTTTCTTCGGCATTAGCGTTGTGATGATGCTGATAGCGATGGCAGGTTTGTTTATATTCCATGACAAGACAATGATTTATGTATGCATCGGTCTGATTGGTTTCGGTAACTCCAATGTGTTCTCCGTAGTCTTCTCGCAGGCATTGCTTTACCTGCCGGGTAAGAAAAATGAAGTTTCCGGTCTGATGATTATGGGACTGTTCGGCGGCACGGTATTTCCGTTGGCTATGGGAGTAGCATCCGATGCCATGGGACAGAGTGGGGCAGTAGCCGTAATGACAGTGGGCGTGCTTTATCTCTTGTTCTATACGTTCCGTATTAAAAAATAATTTTATAACTTTGGAAACAATAAAATCCGTAGATCATGAATAATATAATCGTAGGAATGGGTGAGGCACTTTGGGATGTGTTGCCCGAAGGAAAGAAAATAGGTGGTGCTCCGGCAAACTTTGCCTATCATGTATCACAGTTTGGTTTTGACAGTCGCGTGGTGAGTGCCGTTGGCAAAGATGAGTTGGGAGACGAGATTCTGAACGTATTCAACGAGAAGAAACTGAAAACGCAGATTGAACAAGTGGATTATCCTACCGGTACGGTACAAGTGACATTGGATAACGAGGGTGTACCTTGTTACGAAATCAAAGAAGGTGTGGCATGGGATAACATACCTTTTACGGATGAACTGAAACGTTTGGCATTGAGTACGCGTGCCGTTTGCTTCGGTTCCCTGGCTCAACGTAATGAAGTGAGCCGTGCCACTATCAACCGTTTTCTGGATACGATGCCCGATATAGACGGACAACTGAAAATCTTTGATATTAATCTCCGCCAGGACTTCTACACCAAAGAGGTATTGCGCGAATCTTTCCGCCGTTGCAACATTCTGAAGATAAACGACGAAGAACTAGTGACCATCAGCCGTATGTTTGGCTATCCCGGCATCGACTTACAGGATAAATGTTGGATCCTGTTGGCAAAATACAACCTGAAGATGCTGATTCTGACTTGCGGAATTAATGGCAGTTATGTGTTTACCCCGGGTGTTGTCTCTTTCCAGGAGACACCGAGGGTTCCGGTTGCCGATACGGTGGGGGCAGGTGATTCCTTTACGGCTGCTTTCTGTGCTTCCATTTTGAATGGAAAACCGGTTCCCGAAGCTCACAAACTTGCTGTTGAAGTTTCTGCTTATGTCTGCACGCAAAGCGGTGCAATGCCCGAACTTCCGCAGGTTTTGAAAGACAGACTAATGTAATTGTTTGATGGAAAGTAAGTATAGAGGTATATCTCATTCCGTGGGAATATACCTCTTTTTCTTTTTGCATGATTCGTATGATATGAGAGGTAGGGATATAAAAAAAGGAGCAACGCCTTGCTCCAACCTTTGTTAACCTTAAATCTAATACTATGAAAAACACATTGCAAAGAT
>ENA-UEPG01001981-UEPG01001981.1-human-gut-metagenome-genome-assembly--contig:-NODE-1981-length-14069-cov-3.142939_pt1 | contig 14069 bp, 13 predicted proteins | sample MGYA00242893_ERZ507902 | MGnify/ENA primary metagenome ERZ507902 (study PRJEB26167, sample SAMN06115491) | human gut metagenome | host: Homo sapiens | place: China:Gansu | collected 2015-04-23... | reverse complement strand
TCGCGGCTCCGGCATCCATAAAGAGTTCGACATTCTCCGCATGATGCGCTATATAAGCCGCCGGTCCCGTATCTCCCACCACCCCGCCGCGGACTGGGTGATGGTGAGCGCCGCCACCGACTGGAACTTCCACGATCCCGAGGTGCAGCGCGCTGTGGAGATCTACTCCCGCCACGCCCCCTTCGAGACCTTTGAGGCCCGCTCCAAGTTCACCAAGAACATCAAGAAGATGGAGCGGTGCAGCGTGCAGGACGCCCTGGCCCGGGGCTACCGGATGGGCTTCACCGCCGGCAGCGACTCCCACCAGACCGAGCACGGCGTGGAGGGCGGCATTGTGGCCGCCTTCGTCCCCGCCCTCAAGCGGGAGTACGTGTGGGACGCCATCTATGACCGCCTGACCTACGGCACCACCGGCGCCCGCATCCTGGTCTCCCTGAAGATCAACTCCGCCCCTATGGGCAGCGAGGTCAAGGCCATCGGCGACGCCCCCGTCACCATCGAGGGCAGCGTCCTTGGCACCGACACCGTCACCGTGGAGCTGCTACGGGACAATCAGGTCATCCAGACCTGGGCCTGCACGGGCAATGCCTGCGACTTCACCCTGGAGGACACCGCCGGGAGCGGCGCCTGCTACTATCTGCGCGTCACCCAGAAGGACGAGCACATGGCCTGGTCCAGCCCCATCTGGGTGGACCGCGCCTGACCCCCTTTCCAGCAAACGAAAAGCGGAACGGCATAGCCGTTCCGCTTTTTCAATTTGCCGAAGCAGCGTTTCGACAGGGCTCCGGACATTATGCCATTCCGGTTCTGCGCCGGCGCGTCCGGCGGCGCGGGGACTCCGGCCGCCGCTTGGGGAGAGCCGGGGGCCGCAGGGCCACGCTCCCGCCGTCCTTGGCGGCGGAAACCAGGTAGCCGTAGACCCGCAGCTTCTGTTCGTCATAGAGGTCCAGCGCCTGATAGAGCCGCTTGTAGGCGGCGAACATGGTGCGCTTCATCTCCACCGTCCGGGCCAGGGTGGCCTGGGTGGCCACCAGGCTGCCCGGCCGCTTCACATAGCAGTAGACCGGCTGGGCGGTGGCGGCGATCAGCCGGGTCCGGCGGATGTACTCCAGGTTGAAGAGGAAATCCTCGCACCAGCTCACCTCCGGAGCGCACCGCAGGCGTCCCTCCTCCACAATGGAGCGTCGGTAGAGCTTGTTCCACAGCACGCCGTAGTAGAAGTTGGCCGGGGCCTTGAGCATCTCCTCCGCGAATTCCCGGCGGGTGAACACCCCGTCCCGGCGGATGTGGCCCTGGAGGGCCTTGCGTGTGCCGGCCACCCGCCAGAAGCGGCCGATCACCAGATCGGCCCCGGTGGCCCCGGCGGTGCGGACCAGCCGCTCGGTAGCGGTGGAGGGCAGGTAGTCGTCCCCGTCCACAAACTGGAGGTACTGCCCCGTAGCCCGCTCCAGAGCGGCATTGCGGGCGGCGGATACCCCGGCGTTGGCCTGGTGGAGCACGTGAAAGCGGGAGTCGGCGGCGGCCCGGGCGTCACAGAGAGCGGGGCTGGCGTCGGTGGAGCCGTCATCCACCAGCCACACCTCCAGGTTCCCCCACGTCTGGGCGGCGATGGAGTCCAGGCAGTTGTCCAGATAGGGCTCCGCGTTGTAGACCGGCACAATAATGCTGATGAGGGGCTGCTCCACAGTTCACGCTCCTTCCGGCCGGGGCGTCAGCAGCCAGCCTGTCATGGGAGGGAGCGTCTGCTCCCCCTGTTCCAGGGCCGCCCCGGTCATCCAGTCCCGGGCGGGCCAGGGCAGATCAATGGGCTCCGGCCGTTCGCCGGCGTTGACGGCGGCCAATACGCTCCCCTCGGCCCCAGTGCGGAGGAAAGAGAGTACCCGTCCCCGGGTGAGCGTCCAGGCCAGCTCCCCCCGGCGCAGGGCGGGCAGCGCCCGGCGGGCCTTCCCCAGGGCGGTGTACCATTCCAGCAGCTCGCCGTCCTCCCTTCCCCAGGGGTAGGTGCGGCGGTTGAAGGGGTCTTCAAAGCCCTCCATCCCCGCCTCGTCTCCGTAATAGACCATGGGGGAGCCGGGGAAGGCGAAAATCACCAGGGCCCCCAGCTTCAGCCGGGCCTTACCCAGGGCGTACTGGCCGGAGGACATGCGGAAGGCGGCCCGCCAGTCCTTGTCGTGGTCCTTGCCGTCGCCCCCCGTGCCCAGCAGGGTGAGGATGCGGGGGGTGTCGTGGGTGCCCAGGAAGTTCATGGCCGAGCGCCAGGCGAAGGGCGGGTAGTTCTCCCGCAGGGTCTCCATGGCCTGCCGGAAGCGGAAGGCGTCCTCGCCCAGCAGGAAGGAGAGCAGGGCGTTTCGGAAGGGGTAGTTCATCAGCCCGTCGCAGTGTCCCCCCAGGATGTGCCGGCGGCGCACGCCGTAGGCGATCTTGTTGGAGCCGTCCTCCCACACCTCGCCGATGATTACCGCCTCCGGCTTGGCCTGCCGGGCGGCGGCGTGGATGCCGTGGATAAAGTCGTCGGGCAGCTCGTCGGCCACGTCCAGCCGCCAGCCGTCCGCCCCGGCGGCCAGCCAGCGGCGGATGATGCTGTCCGCGCCGCCGAAGATATACCGGCGGTAGGAGGAATCGGCCTCGTTGACGGCGGGGAGGGAGTAGATGCCCCACCAGGAGTCGTATTTGTCCGGCCAGTGTGAGAAGTGGTACCAGTGGTAATAAGGGCTGTCCTGGGACTGGACGGCCCCTACGCTCTCATAGGAGCCGTCGCCGTTGAAATAGCGGCTGACAAAGCCCTGGTGGTTGAACACGCCGTCCAGCACCACCCGCATGCCCAGGGCGTGGGCGTCGGTGCACAGGGCGCGGAAGTCGGCCTCGGTGCCCAGCATGGGGTCGATCTTCTCATAGTCCCCGGTGCCGTAGCGGTGGTTCTCCGGGGCCTCGAAGATGGGGCAGAAGTAGAGGGTATCCACCCCCAGGCCCCGCAGGTAGCCCAGCTTCTCCCGCACGCCGGCCAGATCGCCGCCGAAGAAGTCCCGGTTGCGCACCTCACCGTTCCGGTCGGGGCGGTAGACCGGCTCCTCCTCCCAGCCGGTGTGGACGCTGCGCCCTCCCACCATGCCGGTGGGATCGGGAACCCGGGTGCGGCGGAAGCGGTCAGGGAAGATCTGATAGGTGACGCCCTCTCCGAACCAGGCGGGCACCTCCTCCGCCCCGTCGTATACCGTGAGCTGGAAGGGCCCCAGCTCCTCCCTGCGGCCGTCCAGGCCCTCCAGGCGGAAGGAGTACCACACCAGGCCCACATAGTCCCCGGTCTCCAAGGTTACGGCAAACACATCCCGGTCCCCCTCCAGGCCCCGCCAGGGCATGGGCAGCTCCCGGCGCTCCTCGTCCCGGTGCTCAAAGTAGGCGATGAGTGTGGCGGCAGAAAATCCCCCGGCCCGGGGCGGGCGGAGGGCCAGCTCTACCCGGGTGCCGGAGGGTACGGCGCCATAGGGGCGCTTATACCGGCTGTCCCGGCTGTCAAAGGTCTGGGGATCACACACAAGGAACGGCTCCCTTCAGCGGAGCAGGGTGTTCTCGGCGTCCACCGATTCCACCGTATGCTCCGCGCTGAAATAGTAGTTGACAATCTCGCCGGCGGCCTGGGCCAGATTTCCGCCCGAGGCACCGCCCTCCACCACGATGGAGATGACGATCTCCGGGTCGTCATAAGGGGCGAACAGGGTGAAGACGGCGTCGGCCTCCTTGTCCGCCGAGCCCACCTGGGCGGAGCCGGTCTTGGCGCCCACCTCCACCGCCAGGTTGCTCAGGTACTGGTCTACGGTGCTCTTGGGGTCGTTGGCCACCTCCCACATGCCCCGCTTCACCGCCTCCACGTTGGCGGGGTCGAGAGCAATGTGGTTTTTCACCTCGGGCTGCTGCTCATACACCGTCTCCGAGTAGTCGCTGGACTTGACGGACTTGAGCAGGTGAGGCACGAAGTGATCGCCGCCGTTGAGCAGGGTAACGATATAGTTGGCCAGCTGAAGGGGGGTAACCTGGGTGTTGTCCTGACCGATGGCGGCGTTGAGCAGGTTGCCGCCGTACCACTCCACCCCCAGGGCCTCGCTGGTGGCCGGTCCGGCCACATAGCCCTTCACCTCGGGCAGTTCGATACCAGTGTACTCTCCCAGGCCGAACAGGGAAGCGTACTCGTCGATCTTGTCAATGCCCAGCCGGTGGCCCATGGTGTAAAAGTAGATGTTGCAGGAGTCCCGCAGGGCGTCGGCCAGATCCTCCCACCCGTGGTTGCCTCCGTACTGGCGGTAGATCCAGCACTGGGGATGGAAATCGCCGTAGGGGTAGTGCTCCTCCTCGGGGAGCTGGAGGCGGCCGGTGTCCTGAATTTTCTCCGTGGGCGTGGTCAGTCCCTCCTCCAGCGCGGCGATGGCCACCAGCGGCTTGAAGGTGGAACCGGGATAGTAAAACTCCTGGGTGGCTCGGTTGGTAAAGGGCCTCAGCGGGTTATCCCTGGCCTCGTTAAAGAGGGCGGTGTTGCTGTAGATCTGGGACAGATCGTAGGTGGGATAGGAGGCCATGGTCAGGATCTCCCCCGTCTTGACGCTCTCCACCACCACCGCGCCGCCCCCGGTATCCTCCGACTCCAGAGTCTCGATGGTGTTGGCCAGAATCTCCTCCACCTTCTCCTGGAGGCGGAGGTCCAGAGTGAGCAGAACGTTGTCCCCCGGCTTGGGGATCTGCTCCTCTCCGGTCTCGGGGTCGATGCGCCAGTACTCGCTTACCACCTTTCCGCTGGTGGACAGCTCCTGGATCTGAACCCCTGACTCCCCACGCAGATACTCCTCAAAGGCGTTCTCCGCCCCGTCGATGCCCACCTTGTCGTTCATGCTGTAGCCCTGTTCCCGGTAGTAGTCCCAGTTGCTGGACTGGATGTCTCCCACATGGCCCAGCAGGTGGGCTGCGGCTACAGTGTTGTACTGACGGACGGTGGTGGTTTCGATGGTAACGCCGGTAAGCCGGCGCTCTTTCACCGCAGAGATGACATCAATATTCACATCCTGGGCAAAGATGTACGCCTGCTGGTTGATGCTGTAGGTGCGCAGATTGGTCTCGTAAAGCACACCGATCAGGGCCCGGGCATCGGCGTCCGACCAGGACGGGTCAATCTCAAAGTAGGTGCGCAGGGCGGCGATCAGCTCCTCCGCCGTGGGCCCGGCGGGGATATCGTCCAGGGTCTTGGCGGCCTCTACCTGCTCGGTGGTGGGCAGGTTCAGGCTGCTTTTCAGCTCCTTTTTCATAGGGAGGGCGTTGAGCAGCCGTCCCAGCCGGGTCAGGGCCACGCCGCCCCCCTCCTTCTCGTAGGCCAGAGGGGTGTCGCTGGTGTAGGTGAAGGGGGCTGCCGTTGAGACGGCCAGGGTGTCGGTCCAGGTCAGGCCGTTGTCCCGGCAGATGTTGAGCAGCTCCAGCAGGTTGGCGTTGCGCACCGCCTCCTCCCCCATCACACCGGTATTCAGCGTGAGCTGGTAGGTGGCACGGTTGGTCACCATGCTCCGGCCGTAGCGGTCCAGCAGCTCCCCACGGGCGGCCTCCACCGTCTTCCGGTTGGCAATCTTGACCACGCTCTGGGCCCGGTAGTCGTCCACATGGAGCACCTGCAGGTTGTAGAGCACCCCAAAAAGCAGCAGCAGCAGTGCCGTAAGCACCACCAGGATGGCGAGGGTGCGGCGGTTGAATTGTCTGCCCTCCATGGCGGGCCCCCTTTTTCAGTCTATGAGGCCACCCCGCGTTCGATGGCGGGGCGGCCTGTCTTTACAGCACGGTTTTTTTCGGCACCCGGCGGAACACCCACAGGAACAGGGCGTACACTGGGAACACAAAGACCAGGGACCAGAGAATCTCCCGTCCGGCCAGGCCGAGCATGGCGGCCAGCTCCCCCCGCCCGGCCAGCAGGCGGGCGGCGATGCGCACCCCGTCGATGAGCGCCAGCGCCGCGAAGGAGCACAACAGGCAGCCCACCAGGTTCTGGCGCAGCACATACTGGGCCAGGGCGCCGGCCCCCACGCCGATGAGGCACAGCCCCACCGTCATGGCTCCGTCGGTGTTGAAGTAGGCCGCGTCGCACAGGATGCCCACGAACAGGCCGAAGCCCGCCCCCGCTGTGGTGCCCTCCAGCACCGCCACGCACACGGCAGCCAGGGGCAGGAGCATAGGGGCCACCCCAAAGAGGGGAAAGCGGTTGAGCACAAACAGCTCCAGGAACCATACGGGCACCAGAGCCAGGGCGTATACGCCCCATTTAATGAGAAAATCCTGTCTGGTCACCGGCGCTTCCCCCCTTTCCGGCCACGTCCCATTTATTCGTTGACGGTAAAGTCGGTGATCACAAAGACCTGCTGGAGGCCGTCCAGATCGGTCTCCGGCGCAATAACGGCGTAGCGGGTCATGCCGGAGGCGTCGGTGCGCACCTCCTCCACGTGCCCGGCCACCAGTCCGGCGGGGTATACCCCGCCCCGGCCGGAGGTGGTCACCAGATCCCCGGCGATGAGCTCGCTGTTCTCCGGCAGATAAGTCAGCTTGAGCCTGCCCTCCCCCATGAGGGCAAAGTCTCCCTCCAGGATGGCCGCGCCGCCGGTTCGGGCGAGCTGGCCGCCCATCTCGGTGTCCGAGTCAACGAGGGTACGCACGGTGGCCCAGTTCTCCCCCACCTCCGCCACCACGCCCACCAGGTTCCAGTACTCGTCCACCACGCAGTCATCCACGGCAATCCCCGCAGCGCTGCCCTTGCCAATGGTGAGGGTGGACTCCCAGTTGGAGGTGGAGCGGGCGGTGACCATGGCGGCGGCCTTGTCGCAGGACCACTCCTTGGGCTGGAGCTCCAGCAGGTTGCGCAGGCGCTCGTTCTCCTGGAGGGCGGCCTCCGCCTCCCGGGCCTGGGCCTCCAGCTCGGCGTTGCGCTGTTTCAGCCCGGCCAGCTCCTCCTTCATCTGCTCCAGCTCGAAAGCATCGTTGTACTTCTCCTCCGCCCAGTTGGTCACTGCGGTAATGCCGTTGCGCACCGGCGTGGTAAGGATCCCCACCAGGTTGGACAGGGGGTCGGCCACACCGCCGAACAGCATCGACACCACCGCCGTCACCAGGGCCAGCAGAATGGCTGCGATTAAAATCAGGATTCCGTTGTGCCGGAAAAAATCCTTCACGTCTGTCCGTTCCCTCTCTCTCAGTCGCTGTCCCGCTCGCCCGCCGCCAGGCGCAGGCAGTCCACGCCGAGCTGGCGCAGGATGCCGCCCAGGCGGCACACGGGCAGGCCCATGACATTGTAGTAATCCCCCTGGATGCCTTCAATGAGCAGAGCCCCAAAGCCCTGGATGCCGTAAGCCCCCGCCTTGTCCATGGGCTCTCCGGTCTGGATGTAGCAGGAGATCTCCTCCTCGCTCAGCTCCCGGAAGGCGACGGTGGTCTCCTCGCTGACGGTGTGCCGCTCCTCCCCCCGCAGGACGGTAAGGCCGGTATAGACCTGGTGGCGGCAGCCGGAGAGGGTGGAGAGCATCTTGAAAGCCTCCAGCTCATCCGCGGGCTTGCCCAGCACCGCCCCGTCCAGAGCCACCACCGTATCGGCGGCGATCACCACCGCATCCATGCCCGCCTGCTCCCGCACGGCCCGGGCCTTCTCCGCCGAGATGCGGCGCACCAGCTCCTCCGGGGGCAGCTCCCGCTCCATGTGCTCGTCAATATCGGGGGTGACGATGCGAAAGTTCTTTATCCCCATGCGCTCCAAAAGCTCCCGCCGCCGGGGCGACTGGGAGGCCAGAATGATCTCCATACTTCTGTTCCTTTCCTAATTGGCCGGAGGGGCGCGGCAGCCGCGGCGCTCCGCCCGGTTCCATGCTCTTTCGCGGGCGGGTGTGGGCGCCCGCCCCTACACATCCAGGCGGCCTGCATCGGTTCGCTGTGTCTGCCCTGTAGGGGCGGCCCTTGTGGCCGCCCGCGGGCGGGGACGAGCCCCGCCCCTACACGTCCCGGCGGCCCGCACCGGTCTGCTGCGTCTGCCCTTACTTTCCGGTGGAGCCGAAGCCGCCGGTCCCCCGCCCGGTATCGTCCAGGCTGTCCACCCGCTCCAGCTCGGCCTGCACCACGGGCATGACGGCCAGCTGGGCGATGCGGTCGCCGGGCTGGACGGTGTAGGGGGTGTCGGACAGGTTGGTCAGCCCCACCCGGATCTCCCCCCGGTAGTCGCTGTCAATGACGCCCACCCCGTTGGAGAGGGCAATTCCGTGCTTGATGCCCAGGCCGGAGCGGGCGAACACCAGGGCCACATACTCCGCCGAGGGCAGGGCGATGGCGATGCCGGTGGGGATACTCACCAGGGCGCGGGGGGCCACCTCCACCGGCGCGTCCACGCAGGCGCACAGATCCATGGCCGCCGCGCCGGCGGTGGCGTAGAAGGGGTAGGGGATGTCCTTGCCGATCTTGTCCGATACGGCCTTGATCTTCAGCTTCATGGGGTTCACTCCACATCTCGATAGTATAGCCCGCGGGTGTACTCGTTGGGGGTCCAGCTCCCCTGCTCCAGATAGCGCTGGGCCACCTGCACGCACTCCCGGGGATTTTCGGTGGTAAAGAGCAGCCGCTGGGCCCACAGGCCGATGCGGCGGTAGTCGGCGGCCCTGTCCGCTAGGAAGAGCTTCTGGGAGTTGAGCAGCTCGTTGCGGCAGCCGGGGGCGCTCACCACCGGGAAGCGGGCGCCCTTCCGGTCGGTGAGGATATTGGTGTTCTGGCAGCCGCAGGAGCCGGTGCGGTTTCTGATGATGCAGTTCTCCATCAGCATCAGGGGCAGGCGGCCGTAAGTGATCAGCTCGGTGTCCAGGCATTTGGAGAGGTCGCGGATCTGGGCCAGCTTCAGCTCAAAGGAGAGGGTGGCCGACTGGAGGCCCAGCCGCTTGTACTCCTTGAGGGCCTGGGCGTTGTAGATCTCCAGGCCGAAGTCCCCCCGCAGGGTGAAGCCCAGCTCCCGGGCGATGGGGAACATACCAAGGTTGCCCAGCAGGGCGTCTTTTACCCCCAAAGCGCGCACCTGCTCCAGCTTTTCCCGCAGGCCGGGGTACTCCCGGTCCCAGGCCACCCGGGGCAGGCTCACCCCGATGGAGGTGTGCTCCGTGCCGACGGCCTTCTCCAGGTGGGCGGCCAGCTCGTCCAGCGGGACGTACACCAGGGCGGGCCTGAGGCGGAGCAGCTCGTCGGTGAGCTGTTCCGCCCTCCGCACGGAGATGGTCAGCACCGGCTCCTCCCGCCGGTTCTCATAGCGGGCGCCGGCGTGGTACTCCCCGGCGCGGCGGCGGGGCGGCTCCTGCCTCTGGACGGAGAGCTTCTCCAGGGCCTCCCGCCGCAGGGCGTTGAGGGCGGCCAGGGGGAGGGACAGGTTCTCCTCCACCAGGGCGCGCACCTGCCCGCAGCGGTAGGGGGTGCCGCCGGTGCGGGAGAGCTGGGTGGTGACCGCCTCCGCCGTCAGGGGGCGGGTGCGGGCGGCCTCGGGCACCGGGCCCTCCACCGTCGCCACCCGGCCGTCCGGATCCTCCACCCCCACGCGGGCGGGCTCGCCGGGGCGGAGCATGGCGTAGAAGGTGACGGGCACCCGCTGGGCCTCCCCGCTCTGATAGGTATTGCGGGCGGCGGCGAAGAGCTCCTTCGGCTCTCTGGTCTCCTCCCGCACGCCGAACATGTCCGGCCCCTGCTGATCCAGGTAGTAGCCCTGGGTGAAGCCCTGGCGGGAGAAGGCGGCCCGGAGCTGCTCCAGCTCCTCCTCCGTCGGCTCCCGATCCTCCTTGATGGCCCGGGCGTAGATGCCGGTGACCACGGCCACGTACTCCGGCCGCTTCATGCGGCCCTCCAGCTTGACGCAGGCCACCCCCATCCTGCGCAGCTCCCGCAGGTGTCCCGCCAGGGACAGATCCTTGAGGGAGAGGGGGTAGGCGTCGGCCTTGTCCATCCAGCCGTACTTGAGGCGGCAGGGCTGGGCGCACAGGCCCCGGTTGCCGCTGCGCCCGCCGATGACGGAGGAGAGAAAGCACTGTCCCGAGTAGCACATGCACAGGGCCCCGTGGGCGAAGACCTCGATTTCGATGGGGGCGCGCTGGCAGATGTATTCAATCTGATCCCGGCTCAGCTCCCGGGAGAGCACCGCCCGGGTGAGGCCCAGATCGGCGGCCATCTTCACCCCGTCCAGGTTGTGGAGGGTCATCTGTGTGGAGGCGTGGACGGGCAGATCGGGGGCAACCTGGCGGAGCATCCGCAGCACGCCCAGATCCTGAATGAGCACCGCGTCGGCGCCGATGGCGCTGGCCTGGGCGGCCACCTCCGCCGCCTTGGGCAGCTCCCGGTCGGTGAGCAGGGTGTTGAGGGTCAGGTAGACCTTTGCCCCCCGCAGGTGGCAATAAGAAACCGCCGCCGCAAACTCCTCCTCCGAGAAATTTTTCGCGTTGCGGCGGGCGTTAAAGTCCCCGTATCCCAGATAGACGGCGTCGGTGCCGTTCTGAACAGCCGCCGCCACGGCCTCCATGGACCCGGCGGGGGCGAGCAATTCCAGCATAGACGGAATCCTCCCTGGCGGGGGCGGCCAAAGCCGCCCGCTCCGCTCTCTTACTTCTTGTTCTGCAGCTTGAAGATCTCCCGCTTGGCCTCGGACAGCTCCAGCTTCATCTTGGTGGCCTCCTCCAGGTACTCCTTGAGCTGGCGGCGCAGATTCTCGGCGGCCTCCACCTCCTTGAAGTACTCGTCGGCAATGTTGACCGCCGCCAGGATGGCCCCATCCACCAGGGACACATGGGCTCCGCTCAAAACCTCCTCCACCTTGGCGTCCACGTGGGCGGCCACCTTCTCGGTGTAGCTCGCCTCCTCGGTGCCCACCAGCGTATACTCCTGTCCGGCGATGGTGACGGTGACACGGTTTTTCATGGAAACCCCTCCTGACCATAGTGATTTAGGATTCGGACATTATACCAGGAAGCATCAGCGGAATGGTATAATGCGCTCTGTTTTTCGGTTGCCCCGCAAGGGGCGGGAAAAACGGCTGAAATGCAAGTGTAATAGCCGCTTTGCGGCTATTATACCATAGTTCCGCCCGGATGAGAAATGAAATCTTCATGAATTTTCATTTTCCCGCCCGGACGGCAACCTGTGCCGCTGCTCACGACGGCTCCGCGCTTTCTGTCACGCTCTGCCTGTTCGCGACGCGGTCACTATTCCCCGCTCCGCCGGAAATGCCGCCGGGCTTCGGCCGGCCTGTTTTCCGGCCTGCGCGGCTCACTGTGCCGCGGCTCACGACGGCTCCGCGCTTCTGTGTTGTCACGCTGCGCGCCCTCCGCGACGGGCAACTGCTCGTCCCTCCGCAAAAAACACCTTGCGCCTGCGGCGCAACTGCTTTTTCGCCTGCGGGTCTCGCTGTTTCCCTGCTCCCGGGCGCTCCGCGCTTCTGTGTAGGGGCGGCCCTTGTGGCCGCCCGCGGGCGGGTGTGGGCACCCAGCCTGCATTTTCTCCCTTCCCATATGGCCGCGGCCCCGCTTGCCCCTACGCCGCACGCCACGCAGGGGGCCGATATCCACAGTATACACCGCGCGTAGTTTTATGCTATAATAGGCGGGAAACCAGAGAGGAACGGGGGATTCACATGGCCGAGCTGCTGCTGCCCGGTGACATTCTATCCATGACGGCCCGGGCGGCCGACCGGCTGATGGGCGCGGGAAACGGGGACGCAGCGCTGCTGTACCTGTGGTTGCTGCGCCGGGGCGGACGGCTGGAGCCGGAGGCGGCCCGCCGGGCGCTGAAGTGGGACGTGCCCCGGCTGGAGGCGGCCCTGTCCGCCCTGGTCGGGCTGGGCCTGGCGGACGGCACGGCCGCGCCGGAGGCCCCCGCCCGGATGGAGCCGGAGGGCCCGCCGGAGTACACCGCCGCCGACATCACGCGGGAGCTGGAGGACGGCGCCTCCTCCTTCCCCGGCCTGGTGAACGAGGTGCAGCGGCGTCTGGGCAAGATCCTGTCCACGTCGGACTTGAAGAGCCTGTACACCCTCTACGACTACCTGGCCCTGCCGGCGGAGGTGATCTGCCTGCTGGTGAGCTGGTGCGTGGAGGAGTTTCAGCGGAAGTACGGCCCCGGCCGCAAGCCCCGCATGAGCCAGATTCAGAAGGAGGGCTTCGTGTGGCGGCGGCTGGGGGTGGACACGGCCCAGGCCGCCGAGGCCCACCTGAAGAAGCAGGCCCTCTACCGCAGCCGGGAGGGGGAGATTCTCCGCCTGCTGGATCAGCCGCCCCGCCCCCTGGTGGAGAAGGAGCGGAAGAAGGTGGCGGCCTGGACGGACATGGGCTTTGCCGACGAGGTGCTCCGCCTGGCCTACGAAAAGACGGTCTACAAGAAGCAGAAGATGGACTGGGACTACATGAACGGCATTCTGTGCGGCTGGCACCGGAAGAACCTGCACACCCTGGCGGAGGTGGAGGCGGGCGACCGGCAGCGCCGCCCGGCGGCCCAGCCCGCCATGCAGGGCCGCCCCGCCGCCCCCGGCGAGGCCGACCAGCGGGTGCGGGAGGATTTGGAGCGGATGCGGGAGTTCCTGCGCCGCCAGCAGGAGACGGAGGGAGAGTAAGCCATGGGATACGAGCAGAGCGTCCTGCGCCGGGCCACCGCCCGGCTGGAGGCCCAGCGGAAGGCCCGGGAGGAGGCGCAGGAGCGCCTGCGCTCCGAGATTTACGCCAAGCTGCCCCGGGTGGCGGCCATCGACCGGGAACTGCGGCGCACCATCACCCAGATCATCGCCGCCTCCCTGCGGGACGGCAGCGATCCGGTGCCCGCCATCGGTGTAATCCGGGATAAAAACCTGAGCCTACAGGCGGAGAAGGCGGCGCTGCTGACCGAGCACGGCTATCCCGCCGACGCCCTGGACGACAAGCCCGCCTGCCCCAAGTGCAGCGACACCGGCTGGGTGGGGGCCAATATGTGCGCCTGCCTTAAGGCGCTGTGCACCGAGGAGCAGATCAGGGAGCTGTCCAAGCTGCTGGATCTGGGGGAGCAGTCCTTTGACTCCTTCTCCCTGGACTACTACTCCCCCCTGCCCTGGCCGGGGGAGTCCCTCTCCCCCCGGGAGAACATGGAGTTTATCTTCGACGTGTGCTCCAGCTATGCCCGGAAGTTCGGCCGGTTCTACTTCCGCAACCTGTTCCTCACCGGCGCGCCGGGGCTGGGCAAGACCTTCCTCTCGGCCTGCATCGCCCGCACCGTGTCGGAGAGCGGCTTCTCCGTGGTGTACGACACGGCGGTAAACATCTTCACCCGCTTCGAGGAGCAGAAGTTCGCCCGGGACCGGCTGGAGGCTGGGGAGGCCAAGGACGAGACCCGCCGCTACCTGGGCTGCGATCTGCTGATTCTGGACGATCTGGGCAGCGAGCTTTCCACCCCCTTTGTCCAGTCCGCCCTCTACACCCTCATCAACACCCGCCTGACGGCGGACAAGCGGACGGTGATCTCCTCCAACCTGACCATGGATCAGGTGCGCGCCCGTTATACCCCCCAGATCGCCTCCCGCCTGGAGGGAGAGTACCGCGTGCTCCCCTTCTATGGGGAGGATATCCGGCTGTTGAGAAAACAGACGCTATAAAATCAGGCAGAGGAGTGTCAACACTCCTCTGCCTGATTATTGCCTCCGAAGCAACTTATTTTGTTTTAAAAGATCTCGCAAAGATAATGGCACCTGTAATACCAAGCACAAGTGCGATTGCACGATACGTAGCGGAATTCCGGGAGGTACAGCGTCGTAGCTATCAGATTGCCGCCGGTCAATAGGATGATTCCGACAATCCTCTGTGCCAGCTTCTTTGGATTTCTGTGTTTCATTGGCCAAATTCCTCAAGTCGGGATCCTAATTGTGATGCCGCTTGGATAGGTACCTAAACTGTATGTTGAGCTACGTCCATCTGGCAAAGTAACTAATATCTTTCTGCTTATTCCACTATTTGTAGGAATATAGCTTACTTGATATTTTAGTCCTAGTCTAGGTACCATATCAAGTTCATATTGGGTAGGACTTTCTGTAG
>ENA-UEPG01001978-UEPG01001978.1-human-gut-metagenome-genome-assembly--contig:-NODE-1978-length-14083-cov-4.076539_pt1 | contig 14083 bp, 10 predicted proteins | sample MGYA00242893_ERZ507902 | MGnify/ENA primary metagenome ERZ507902 (study PRJEB26167, sample SAMN06115491) | human gut metagenome | host: Homo sapiens | place: China:Gansu | collected 2015-04-23... | reverse complement strand
ATCATCGGAGTAACTTTCTCTTGATTCTCAGAGATGGCTTTTGGAGCGGCAACCAAAGGCAATATGCAGGCTTTTGAACAAATATACATAGATATAAACAATGATTTATACAAAATGGCTTTGTACATATTAGGAAATAGTGAGCTTGCAAAAGACATAGTAAGTGAAACAATTATTGATGCATTAAAAGGTATTAAAAAGTTAAAGTCAGCAGATGCATTTGAAAGTTGGATTTTAAAAATCCTAACTAATAAGTGCAAGCAGAAACTTAATTATAAATACAATAAATTTAATGTTTTTAATCCTAACATAAAAGACGAAAGTTATATGGAAAAAGTTGAAAGCAACAGTAACATTGGCAATGCCGAAAAAACAGATGTGAAGATAGCGTTATCAAAACTAAATACTGAAGATAGAATGATTGTTTCTTTATGCGTAGTGGAAGGCTATAAAAGCAATGAGGTAGCAGAAATTCTATCAATGAATCCTTCAACTGTAAGGTCAAGGCTTAACAGAAGTCTTAAGAAGATGAAAGAGTATTTGGAGGTAGAGTAATGAATAAATCGAGCAAAAAGGTTGAGAATGAAGAAATGAAAAATAAACTAAACGATGAAATTGATGTGGAAAACATGGAAATAGCAAATCTTATAAAAAAGGACAGCGAAGATATTCCAAAGATTTCTACGGATATTAATGTGATTAATCAGATTAGAACCACAGGCAGAAAAAACAAAAATAAGATGATAATCAGACTTTGCACAGGGTTTGCAGCCTGTCTTGTACTGGTTGTTGGAACAGTTTTCTGGTATAGAACAAACACTGAAAACAAAGCAAGAGAACTGGCTTCAAGAACAGTCCATGTAGCAAAAAACAATGAATCAAGAATGGCATCTTCTTATGATGAAATATACAAAACAATGTCAGAAAAAGCTACAGATTATAGCGATACATATAGAACTAAGGCAACAGCAAAAAGTAGTAGTTCTGACAGCACCATGTCCAGTGATGGCGTAAAGAAAAAATCAGATTCAAAAGCATATTCAACAACAAATATCCAGACAGAAGGTGTGGATGAAGGTGATGTTGTAAAAACTGATGGTGAATATATTTATATTGTAAATGACAAAAAGCCGGTAGTAAATATTGTGAAGGCACAGGGCAAAGAGACTAAAAAAATAGCAAAAATAAAGATTAAATATAACAAAGAAGATGTAAATGTAAAAGAGATATATTATGCAGATAATAAATTAATAGTAATTTCAGGTGTATATGAAGATGATGTTCTGTATGGCATAGAAGATTCGGTTACGTCTAAAGGTTGTGGAGTAAACAACGGAAAATCCATAACAATAATATCTGTTTATGATATAACAGACAGAAGTAATCCTAAATTAATAAAACAGAACACTCAGCAGGGAGCTTTTGATTCATCAAAATTAAGTGGTAATTATGTTTATACAATATCTGAGGCAAATGTAAACATAACTGACAAAAAAGACTCCTGTGTACCTGAAATTAATGAAAAGCCAATGGATTATTCAAAAATCTATTTGCCAAACAAAATAGATGACTGCAGTTATACTGTTATAACAGTTATGGATATCAATAACCCCGATAAATTCTATGATCAGACAGCAATTGCAGGAAATGTTCAAAACGTATATGTCAGTGAAAACAACATATATTTAATTAATGATGAATATGAGGAAATAGATATTTCTGACACAAAAAAAGGCAAGAATATACTAAAAAAGATAAATATTGGAAAATTGCAGGAATCCAAAAAAAATCTGTCAGCCAAGGAAATAAAAAAGGTCAAAAAGGCATATGGTGGAGAATATGACTGGTCAAAGGTTACAGAAACAAGAAAAATAGGATATTTTAAAAGTCAGATAAAAACAAATATTGTAAAGTATTCATATAAAGACGGAAAATTAAACTTTGTAAACGAAAACAGTGTAGAAGGATACGTAGATAGCAATCTGTCTTTTGATGAAAAAGCCGGATGCTTAAGATTTGTTTCAAGTAATAGTACCTCATCATATGCGGGAGAAAGAACAGTTCTTAAAGATGGAAAAGGTAAAATAATTACCGAAAATAGTGTGAACACTAACGATTATGAAAAATATTATGAGGAAGAAGTTTTAGATAATAATGTATATGTACTTGATGAAAATCTTAAAGAGGTGGCAAGTATTAAAGGACTTGCAAAGAATGAAAGTGTTTATGCTGTAAGATACTTGGGCAACTATGGATATTTTGTAACATACGAAAATACTGATCCATTATTTACAGTAGACTTTTCAGATATGAAAAATCCTAAAATCGTAGGAAAGTTGAAACTTCCGGGCTACTCAGATTATCTTCATTTCTATGATGAAAATTCAATGTTAGGACTTGGAATGGAAAATGATAAATATCTGAAACTTGAAATGTACAATGTATCTAATGGAAAGGCAAAACAGATTTCTAAGAAGGTGTTGAAAAGATATATGGATTCAGATGCCTTATATGATTATAAATCAATTATAGTAGATAAAGAAAAGAACTTAATCGGATTTAATGCAACACTTTCAAATGGTAACTACGATGATGTTTATGTTTTATACAGGTTTGAAAATAATAAATTTAAAAAGCTTGCAGAAGTTTCATTATCAGGGGAGTCTTGTGCTGTGAGAGGACTTTATATAGATAACTATTTCTACATCGTCACTCTGGGAAAAGACGTAAAAGTACTGGATTTAAACAATTATAAAGTGGTAAAAAAATTAAAATAAGCATCTTATCACAATCTAAACAATATCAAAGACGAAAAAAGTGAAATTTAAGTAGTTTTTGATATTGTTTTTTTTGCCTTGAATTAGTAGAATAAAAAAGTATGCAAAAATGATACAAATAAGGATATGATAAAAATTGAATTAGTTGTCAATTAATTTAATGAGAAGCGTAGAAAAAATAGAAGGATATGGGTATAAATAATGGAAAATAACAGAGATTACACACGAAGAAGTAGAAGAAGGAGAGAACTTACACCAAGAGAAAAACTCTTGATTATACTAAAAAGAAATATTTATCCCATAGCATTAGTTGTAATTATTATTTTTTCGATTGTTGTAATATTACCTGCTGAAAAGTCAAGAGAGGCGAAAAAAGAAGTAACAGCATCTATTACTGAAAATAAAAATAACACAGCACAGAAGGAAACTGAAACTACAACAAACAAGAATACAAAAGTATATAAAACAATTAAGCCTAAAACAAGAACAACAGAAAAAATCGTTGCAGAGCTTAAAGAACGATCAAAACACGATGAAAAATATAAAAAGATTTATGACAGAATAGATGAATATCCAAAGGGAATGCTTAATGCAGTTTTGAACAATCCTGAAATGCAGGATTTTCTTATTGGATATCCTGACAATCAGTACACTTTAAAATATTTAAAAACACAGTCAGACGAATCAGAAGAAACAACTTTAACAGAGACAGAAACAGTGCAGGAAACAACACAGGATTCTAATGAGAAAATAGATTTAAGTGATATTAAACTTACAGAAAAAGAAAGAAAAAGTGCACATCCTTTATTTATTCAGTGGGATGAAAGATGGGCTTATATCCCTTATGGTGATGAAAATATCGGTATGGCAGGCTGCGGTCCCACATGTATGTCAATGGTTATTGTAGGACTTACGCATAATTCAGAAGCTACACCGGCAGAAGTAGCCAGATACAGTGAAGAGAATGGATATTATGTTAATGGACAGGGAACATCATGGCTTTTAATGTCGCAGGTGGCTAAGAGCTACGGAATAACTGTTAATCAGATGGCTGTTTCACAGATTGAGATGGAAAATGCACTTGATAACGGAAATATGCTGATTTGCTCTGTTGGTGCAGGAGATTTTACAACACAGGGACACTTTATTGTAATATACGGTTACACAGATGAAGGATTTCTTGTTAATGATCCATATTGTAAAGTAAGAAGTACAAAAAAATGGAGTTTTGACAGAATAAAAAATCAAATAAAAACAATTTGGAGATATAGTTATTAGTAAAAAGCAGAAATAATTACTTAAAAATAAAAAACTTTCGATTAAACTATGGACTATTTTGTCATTTTATGAGAAAATACAATGCGAGTGTGGGCGATAATTAAAACTCACAGATAGATCAGTAATAATTTAGTATGTTATCTATACTTCATTAACATGGATTTTAATCCATAGTTTATATTTCGAAAGGAGTATTTATTCAGATGATTTATTCAAAAGAAGTTGAAATGATGTGTCCTGTAGCTAAGGGCGCAAAGCATGAACCTGCTCCAATTCCAGAAGAAGGAAAATGGGTTCACTCAAAAGAAATCAAAGATATTTCAGGTTTTACACATGGTGTTGGCTGGTGTGCTCCACAGCAGGGTGCTTGTAAGCTTACATTAAATGTTAAAGAAGGTATCATTGAAGAAGCATTAATCGAAACAATCGGATGTTCAGGTATGACACATTCAGCAGCTATGGCAGCTGAAATTCTTCAGGGAAAGACAATTCTTGAAGCTTTAAATACTGACTTAGTTTGTGATGCTATCAATACAGCTATGAGAGAATTATTCTTACAGATCGTATATGGTAGAACTCAGAGTGCTTTCTCAGATGACGGTCTTGTAGTTGGTGCCGGACTTGAAGATTTAGGAAAAGGACTTCGTTCACAGGTTGGTACAATGTACGCTACAAAGGCTAAAGGTGTTAGATATCTTGAAATGGCAGAAGGCTATGTAACAGGTATCGCTCTTGATGCTGATAATGAAGTTATTGGTTACCAGTTTGTTAGCTTAGGAAAGATGACAGACTTTATCAAAAATGGTGATGATCCTACAACAGCTTGGGAAAAAGCAAAAGGCCAGTATGGTCGTGTTGATGACGCTGTTAAGATTATCGATCCAAGAAAGGAATAGGAGGTAACAACAATGGCATTATTTGAATCATATGAAAGAAGAATTGACCAGATTAATTCTGTTTTAAATAGTTATGGTATTGCTTCTATAGAAGAAGCTGAAAAGATTACAAAGGACGCTGGATTAGATGTTTACGAACAGGTTAAAAAGATTCAGCCAATTTGTTTTGAAAATGCATGCTGGGCTTACACAGTAGGTGCAGCTATCGCTATTAAGAAAGATTGTAGAAGAGCTGCTGATGCTGCTGCAGCAATCGGTGAAGGTCTTCAGGCTTTCTGTATTCCTGGTTCTGTTGCTGACCACAGAAAAGTAGGTCTTGGACATGGTAACTTAGGAAAGATGTTACTTGAAGAAGAAACAGAATGTTTCGCATTCCTTGCAGGACACGAATCATTCGCAGCTGCTGAAGGTGCTATCGGTATCGCAGAAAAGGCTAACAAGGTTCGTAAGAAACCTTTAAGAGTTATCTTAAATGGTCTTGGAAAAGATGCAGCTCAGATTATTTCAAGAATTAATGGTTTCACATATGTTGAAACAAAATATGATTATAAAGAAGCTAAGTTAAACATCGTTTACGAAAAAGCTTATTCAGATGGACTTCGTGCAACTGTAAAATGTTACGGTGCTGACGATGTTCAGGAAGGTGTTGCAATCATGCATCACGAAAATGTTGGTGTATCTATTACAGGTAACTCAACAAACCCAACTAGATTCCAGCATCCTGTTGCAGGTACATACAAGAAAGAATGTATCGAACAGGGTAAGAAGTACTTCTCAGTAGCATCAGGTGGTGGTACAGGACGTACACTTCATCCAGATAACATGGCTGCAGGTCCAGCTTCATATGGTATGACAGATACATTAGGACGTATGCATTCAGATGCTCAGTTCGCAGGTTCTTCATCAGTTCCAGCTCACGTTGAAATGATGGGTCTTATCGGAATGGGTAACAACCCAATGGTTGGTGCTACAGTAGCAGTTGCAGTTTCTGTTGAGGAAGCAGCTAACGCTGGCAAGTTCTAATTAAAACAATTAAATAAAACACTTGAAAGTGCCGTAATCAAAGGGATTGCGGTACTTTTTTTGCGTTTTGGATTATTATGTCTTTGCTTTTCAATTTCATTTTTTACATTAATTTCAACAAATGGCATTGTGTTTCCATTCTTATATATTTTTTATAATTGCATATTACAACATATATAATGTATAGCTAAACAAAAAAGGTCATACAATTTAGTTAAAAATTGGTGCTAAGCAGAAAGCTGACAATGTTAGTGGATTGTTAGGTCAGACAAGCTTAGAGAAGTACATACAAATATCATCTAAAATTTTTAAGAGCGGTTTCGTATTACGCCTTGGACTTGATGATTTTAGAGAGATTAATGAGAGATATGGTATAGAATACGGGGATAAGGTTTTGAAAGATACAGCGGAATGTATATCAGGTTGCTTAAAAGGTGAACAGCAGCTTTACAGAGTTGTGTCTGATGAATTTATTATTGTAGATTATCTTGCAACAGGAATTGATGAAGCAAAGAGTGTATATCATAGTATAAGACATGCCATTGATAGATATGTAGAAAGTATTCAGTATGAAGTTATGTTTACCGTTTCAGGTGGCATACTTGATTTGTCAACTCTTGAAGAAAAGACATATAAGAACATAATGCGTTATTCTGAATATGCACTTAATAAGTCTAAGAAGAACGGTAAGAACCAATATTATGTTTTTAACTATGAGGACTATAATCAGTTTCTCATGATTAAGCAACTTACACAAAGTTTAAGAAAGAGTGTTGCTGACAATTTTAAAGGTTATGAATTATACTATCAGCCATTGGTAGATGTTGTTACAGGTAATGTTTGTGGAGCAGAAGCACTTCTAAGATATAAGAGTGAAGATGGCAATATACTTCCACCTAACATTTTTATTCCAATCCTTGAAGAGACAGGCTTGGTTGTTCCTGTAGGTAAGTGGATTATTAATGAGGCAATAAAGAAATGTAAAGAGATACAGGCTGTAATACCTGAGTTTCATGTAAATATTAACGTATCATATATTCAGGTTATAAAGAGCAATCTTGTAAAAGATGTTACGACAGCTATTGAGAAATATAATATTAATCCGTCAAGCATTATAATAGAGATGACTGAAAGCGGACTTCTTGAAAGTAATAAGCGATATATGAAAATATGGTCAGCTTTAAAGGAAAGAGGAGTAGGTCTTGCACTTGATGATTTTGGAACAGGATATTCTAATTTTAACTATATGTCTCAGTTAGAGCCTGACTTAATCAAGATTGACAGAAATTTTACAGCAAAAGCTCTTAATAATGAGTACGATTATAATATGCTTACATTAATACACAAGATGGTATTTAATTTAGGCTTAAAGATTTGTATAGAAGGTGTTGAAACAAAGGGAGAAATGGAAAAAATTAAGAGTATGTGTCCTAATTTCTTCCAGGGTTATTTTTTTGGCAGACCTTGTCCTTACGAAGACTTTGTAAGTCAGTTCGTAAAGAATAAAAAATAAGATGTTAAATAAAATATTATTTGTACAGAACAATTATATCATTTTCCAGAATTGTTGTACTTCCATCAGGAATTAGATTTTCAGAACCGCGTTTTACAAGAGCAATTAAAACGTTGGTTGGGAGATTTAATTCCTGAATTTTTTTGTTACACCATTTATGTTTCTTAGAAATTTGTATTTCTTTAAGATTTTCCCTGCCGGAAGGTTCGTAAGATGGAACACATAGAATAACAGTGTCATTGGCAAGACTAACTTAACATATTTAAGAATAAAAATAAAATTATTAGCCGATTAATTAATTTTAAAAAGTTATGTGTAAAGATTTGGTAAATAAAATCCAATATTCTGACAATACCCTGACGAATTAATATATTCTTGAAACAGTTAGAATATTACAGTAAAATATGATTACAGTGTTCCAAAGTCCTAACCAACTTGTGCCTGCACAAAGGTGGGGAAAAGACTTTGTAATCATAAATTGGAAATACAGACAAAAAATCAAATTAAAAAACTTAGATATAAATAGAACAGAGGATATATATAAATATGAAAAAAATCACTTTAGGAATTTTAGCACACGTTGATAGTGGTAAAACTACTTTATCGGAAGCTTTTTTATATGCAACAGGAAAAATAAGAAAGTTAGGCCGTGTGGACCATAAAGATGCTTTTTTAGACAACTTTGATTTAGAAAAACAAAGAGGAATAACTATTTTTTCTAAACAGGCTGAACTTGAATATGCAGACACAAAAATCACATTATTAGATACACCGGGACATGTGGACTTTTCTGCTGAAATGGAAAGAACTTTACAGGTTTTGGATTATGCGGTTTTGGTTGTAAGCGGAAGTGAAGGTGTTCAGGGGCATACTGAAACGTTATGGAAATTATTAAATAAGTATAATATTCCAACATTTATTTTTGTAAATAAGATAGATATGCCGGGAACTAACAAGGAGTTTGCCTTAACCAATATAAGGAACAAATTTGGGGATGGTGTAATTGATCTTTCAGTGGAAGAAAAAGATATGGAAGCCATTGCAGTTTGTGACGAGGATGTACTTGAAATGTATATGGAATCAGGCGAAATTTCAGATGAAACTATTGCTGACTTAGTTTATGAAAGAAAGCTTTTCCCATGTTATTTTGGTTCAGCATTAAAGAATGAAGGTATTGATAAGTTACTTGATGGAATTAACAGATATTCTTTTGAACCTGTTTATCATGAAGAATTCGGGGCAAAGGTTTTTAAGATAGTTAAAGAAAACGGCGTAAGATTAACTTATATGAAAATAACAGGTGGCTTCATAAAAGTTAAGGATATACTTAGTGGAATTACAGATGGAAATCAGTGGTCTGAAAAGATTAATGACATAAGAGTTTATTCAGGAGAAAAGTTTAAGAGTATTAGTGAGGCAGATGCCGGATGTATCTGTGCAATTTCAGGTCTTAATAATACATATCCGGGACAGGGACTTGGCTTTGAAATGCAGTCTGAGAGTCCCAATCTTCAGCCTGTACTTTCATACCGGATTATTATACCTGAAAATGTAAATATTAATCAGGCTTATAAAATGTTAAAAGAGTTAGAAGAAGAGGATCCTACTTTAAATTTAAAATGGAATGAAGAAACTAAAGAAATAATAGCCAACGTTATGGGGCCTATTCAGATTCAGGTGCTAAAACATATTATAAAAGAACGTTTCGATATGGATGTTGAGTTTGGAACAGGCTCTATTTTGTACAAAGAAACTATAAATAACATAGTGGAAGGTGTAGGACATTTTGAGCCGCTTAAACATTATGCGGAAGTTCATTTATTAATGGAACCGGGACAGCTTGGAAGTGGAATTACATTTGAATCTAATTTAAATGAAAGTCTTTTAAGTCGTAACTGGCAGAAACTTATTATGACACATTTGGCAGAGAAGGAACATAAAGGTGTTTTAACAGGTTCGCCTATAACAGACATTCATTTTACTCTTGTAGCAGGAAAGGCTCATCTTAAGCATACGGAAGGTGGAGATTTTAGAGAGGCAACATATAGAGCTATAAGGCAGGGATTAAAAAAGGCAGAATCTGTATTGCTTGAACCCTATTATAATTTTACTTTGAAAATTCCTTCAGAAAATATAGGCAGGGCAATGACAGACATTGATCAAATGAGTGGCAATATTAATCAGCCTGAAACAGAAGGAGAAATGAGTGTAATAACAGGCTTTGCACCTGCTGCAACAATTGGGGATTACATTAATACTGTTAATGAATATACTCATGGAACCGGGACATTGTCTCTTGATTACAAAGGATATGGTCCGTGCCACAACAGTGAGGAAATAATAGCTGAAAAAGCCTATGACAGTGAGGCAGATATTGTAAATCCTACAGGTTCGGTTTTTTGTTTGCATGGTGCAGGATTTGTTGTTCCGTGGAATCAGGTTGAACAATATATGCATGTGAAAACAGATTCTAAAAATGGTGAAATGTATGATATTGAAAATGTACCTGTAATAAGAAGCGCAAGCAATACATACAGAGATTCCTATGCAACAGATAAGGAATTAGAAGAAATCTTTGAAAAAACATTCGGACCAATAAAAAGAAAGAAGTATAATGAGAAAAAAGTAAGACAGTATAGTGAAAATAAACAAAAAGCCACACATAAAAAAGTTTTACCTCAGTGTCTTTTAGTAGATGGTTATAATATTGTTTTTGCCTGGGATGAATTAAAGGAAATTGCAAAAACAAACATTGATGGAGCAAGAGACAGACTTTTAGATATAATGTGTAATTATCAGGGGTATAAAGGTAATACAGTTATTGTTGTTTTTGATGCTTATAATGTAAAAAAACATGCAGAAACTGTTTCAAAATATCATAATATCTATGTAGTATATACTAAAGAGGCTGAAACAGCAGATATGTATATAGCAAAAACAACTCACAAACTTGCCAATAAGTTTCAGGTTACAGTTGCAACGTCAGATGCTTTAGAACAGCTCATAATAATGGGACATGGGGCACTTAGAATGTCGGCGTCTAACTTTAAGGAAGAAGTGGACAATGTAAATAAAGCAATTTCAGAACAAATAAATAAAACCAGTCGATTGGAAAATTATGTTTTAAAATAACTAAAAATAAGAGGCTTTATCACTAATTATGATAACAAAAGGATTGTTATGTCAGTAGTGCTAAAGCCTCTTATTTTAAAGATTGTATTTACGTAACATATAACTGATTTGTAGCACATATGCAAGCATTTGTGGACCAGCCATTAGCTGGCCATACCATGGTTTTCCATAGTCTTTTGGACTGTTTATAAATTTAATTAGTTTGTTGTAATCAATATATTTCTGTAATTTATTATTAGATTTATATTCTTCAATAACCATAGTTCCGAGAAGTTTTTCGTAAGTCGGATCATAGGTTTTAGGATATGGGCTTTTTTTTCGGTAAAGAATTTCAGGTGGAAGATATTTTTTCCCACATTCAACAAGAAGACTTTTTACCTGATTATTATAACATTTGTATTCCCATGGAACATTAAAAACATATTCCAGTATGCGGTAATCTGCGAAAGGAACTCTTGCTTCAAGTCCTGAATACATACTGCATCTGTCCATCCTATTTAAAAGAGTCATCATAAACCAACGGATGTTTAACCAGGAAATCTTTCTACGGTTGTATTCAGTTATGGTTTCGCCGTCTGTATGAGGGCATTGGTTAATTGAAGTCTCATAAGCGTCATCTACATATTCTTTTAATGGCAGTGAATTAATGAAATCATCTTTAAACAAAACAATTCTAGGGCTTAAATCGTAAGACCATGGAAATGTGTTTTGCATATACATTTCTCTCCTGTGAAACCACGGATAGCCACCGAATATTTCATCGGCACATTCTCCGGTTAAAGTTACACGGCATTCTTTAGAAACAAGATTACAGAAATAAAGCATGGATGATTCAACATCAGCCATATTTGGAATATCTCTTGCATCAACTGCTTTAAAAAGACAATCAATTTGATTAGAATTATTGCATTCTAAATATTTATGTTTACTATTTATGTGGTTAACCATAATATCCACGAAAGGTTTATCCCTTGAAATTTGAAAAGCATTAGACTTAAAATTAATATCATTGTCTACAAAGTCAAAAGAGTAAGTATTTAAATTCTTATCAGGCAGGTTATCCTGCACAATGGCAGAAACAAGACTTGAATCTAATCCACCTGATAAAAAAGTACAAATAGGAATATCTGAAACCATTTGCTTTTGTATGCTGTCAGTTATAAGATAGCTGCATTTATCTACAGTAGTATTATAGTCGTCAATATGTGGTTTTGCTTTAAGTTTCCAATAACATAAATCTTTAACTTTAACATTATGATGGTAGTCAGTTGTTACAGTTAGATAATGTCCCGGCAGAACTTCCTTAATATCTTTAAAAACTCCGTTTCCAAGAGTATGAGCAGGACCTAACCCGATTATTTCACACCAACTATCGGAATTTATCATAGGTTTAATACCATAAGCGAAAATTCCTTTAGGCTCAGATGAAAAAACAAATTCCCTATTATTATGGTAGTAGAACAATGGTTTTACTCCAATGTGATCTCTAACAACAATCGCTGTGTCATTGTCATAGATTACAAAGGAGAAAATACCATTTAATTCCTTGAAAATATCTGTTCCAAAAACTAAATAGCAGTATAGGATTATTTCTGTGTCACCGGTTGTTTCAAAACTAATATTAAAAGAAGATAACATTTTACGTAAATAATCAGTATTGTATATTTCGCCATTATAAACAATTGTAGCTTTGTGATTTTTGTAAGCCCGTGTCATTGGCTGATGTCCGCCTTTAATGTCACGGATTGAAAGCCTTGAATGGGCAAAACCTACAAAACCACCAATAATATTATTTGGAAACTCTGTTTTATCAGAGAACCCATTGTTGTTAAGAAAACCTGAAAGATAAATATCGTCATCATCAGGCCCCCTGTGTTTTATGGCATTTTTCATTTTTTCTAGTTTGTTTTTGAGAAAATAGTAAGTCTGTTCGTTTGAAATGTTATATTTAGTCTGAAAAAAACCTGCAATTCCGCACATAAAAAACTCCATTCTACAATTTAATTAGGGTAAATAATATTTGTAAGAATACTTATAAAAAATCACAAAATCGTTACGTGTGGACTTTTAATTACCGGTTGAATCTGTCTGCCCCCAAGGGCCTTTTCAATTGTATCTTCAATTAAGTCCACATGGGCAATCATTGAATTAGGTTTGGATAAATAATTATCCTGACCGAAAGGAACAAAAAATATATTTTTGGTATTAAGTAGAATACCGATATTTTTCAAATTCATACCTAATGCATCATTGGTACTTAAAAAAATAACCAAAGGTCGGTTGTTTCTTAAATGAGCCTTGGCAGCCATAAGCACAGGAGTGTCAGAAATGCCATTGGCAAGTTTAGACAGGGTATTTCCTGTACACGGTGCAATAATAAGAAGGTCTAGCATAGATTTTGGACCTATAGGTTCTGCATCGGGAATTGTGGTTATAGGCGGTTTTCCACTTATTTCTTCAGCAAGTTTCAGAAAATCTTTACATTTACCAAAACGGCTGTCAGTAGAAGAGGCGTTGTCTGAAAAAATAGTAAATAGATTAGCCTGTGTATCGGCAAGCCGTCTTAATTCTTCAAAAACTTTTTTGTAGGTACAGTATGAACCTGTAATGCCTACGCCAATGTTTTTATCCTTAAAGTTGTGTGCCATTTTCCCCAGTCCTTTCTAAATAAGAAATAATACTTTTTGCAATTAATTCCCCGGCACTTTTAGGAGCAGTTTTCCCGGGAAGTCCGGGGCATGTAACAAGGGATAATCTATATTTTTTAACAAGTTCATTGTTTATTCCATAAGGTTTTGACGCAACTTCAAAAAGAACACAGTCTTTTTTTACTAAGCTTAAAAGATTCTCAGTCAAAACTTCACAAGGAACAGTGTTAATTATTATGTCAAAGTCACTAATACATTCAATCAGATTATCAAAAGTGGAAGTATTTAATCCGCAAGAAGAGGCCTGGCATAAATGAATTGGAGTGTGGTCATAAATAGTTACACACACGTTTAACGCCTTTAATTTAAGTGCAGTGTTTATGCCACACCTGCCAAAACCTATAATCAAAGCTTTAGCTGTATCAAGTGCAAAAGGGGTATTATTTATTATATTGCTAATTAATCCTTCAGCCGTTAGCATTGCGTTGGACCAGACAACTTTTTCATCTTTAAGAAAATCAAAATAGTTAATATTTTTCTTTTTAAGAGAAGTTGTTACATCGCTTGAAATATTTCCGGCAAAAACTGTTTGCCCCGGCTTTAATAAAGTAATAAAAGTGCTTATTGGAAAGCTGGAATATAAATCACAGTTTAAATACAAACTATCTTTGGAAAAAGGAGTGCCACATAAAATGTAAGCATCTTCATTAAAATCAAAATTGTTTTTTATATAGGAACAAAATCCATTATTATTTAAGTAGGAATTTGCATATATTTGTCTTTTGTCACCGGATAATACAGCTATATTTTTCATAA
>ENA-UEPG01001964-UEPG01001964.1-human-gut-metagenome-genome-assembly--contig:-NODE-1964-length-14143-cov-4.067468_pt1 | contig 14143 bp, 5 predicted proteins | sample MGYA00242893_ERZ507902 | MGnify/ENA primary metagenome ERZ507902 (study PRJEB26167, sample SAMN06115491) | human gut metagenome | host: Homo sapiens | place: China:Gansu | collected 2015-04-23 | study... | reverse complement strand
AATGTAAAGCAGGAGATCATGTCCGTTGTCTACGAAGAAGACCGCACTATGTTTGCAAAGCATATGCAGGCTGTGATGGATGGAAAGGAAAAGGTGCATGATATCCATTACCGGTGGCTCGACAAAAACGGGCTTCCGGTGTGGGTCAACTGCCGCGGAGTAGTGATCGATGATGAAGATGGGAAGCCGGGGTATCTGGTGGGATGTCTGAATGAGACCGGAAACCAGCGGCGGGCTGATAATGTGACCGGGCTTTTAGGCGGAATGGAATTTTGTGCTTATCTGCGGTCACAGAAGAAACCTGTGACGACCGGATTTCTTATGCATATTGGAATTGATGATTTTGCAACGGTGAATGAAACACATGGCAGCAATTATGGCGATTATGTGTTAAAAAGTGTTGCAGACTGTATGAAAGAGTGTCTGTCCGGAAATCAGCGACTCTATCATCTGGTCGCAGATCAGTATGTGATCGTGGATCTTGACAGTACTTCCATGGATGATGCCATACAGCTCAAAAAAAAGATCGGTGAGAAAATAGACGAATTCATCATCTCTGAAAAATATGAAGTTGTATTTTCAGCTTCTGCAGGAGTGATTGATGCCTCGACTGTGGCAGAAGGCTACGAGGAATGCCGCAAAAAGTTTGAATTTTCCCTGAAAAAGGCAAAACGGATGGGAAAAAATAACATCTATTTTTACAGGCAGGAGGATTACGAGAAATTCCAGCGGAATGGAAGAATCATAAGTGCACTGAGAAATTCCATCGCTAACGGGTGTGAAGGCTTTGAAGTATATTATCAGCCGATCGTGGATTGTGTTTCCGGGCGTGTGATCGGTGCAGAAGCACTCATGCGGTATACCATGGTGACAGAGGAAGGTAAGGAGTGGCTGTCTCCGGTCGAGTTTATACCGCTTCTGGAAAAGACAGGACTGATCATTCCGGCGGGAAGGTTTGTGTTAAATGAGGCAGCAAAAATGTGCCGTGAGATACAGCAATATATACCGGAATTCAGTGTGAACGTGAATATTTCCTGTTATCAGATCGAGCATGGAAAGATCGCAGACAAGATACTCACTGCGGTCAGGGACAATGGACTGACGCCGGATCGCATCTGCATAGAAATGACTGAAAGCGGCTTCATGGATATGACACCGGTCTTTTGTAAATTCAGGAAAGTGCTTGAGGAAAATGGGATTCAGTTCGTGATCGATGATTTTGGAACCGGATATTCCAATCTCCACTGCATCAGTGACATGAATCCGGGCTATGTGAAAATGGATAAGGATTTCACAGCAAAGGCAATGAGCTGCGAACGGGATTACGAGCTGTTTAAAAAGATCATTGAGATGGTTCACAGCATCGGCATCCGCATCTGTGTGGAAGGAATTGAAAAAGAAGACTGGCATCTTAAGATGAAAGAACTGCAGGCGGATTATCTTCAGGGGTATTTTTTTGGAAAACCCTGTGAAAAAAAGAAGTTTATGGAAGAGTTTGTTTGCAATCCGCATAATAATGGCGTATGGTGAGATAGTACCTCTCAGGAGGTGCTATTTTACTATACAGATTTTTATAGAAATTTCATATCTGCATGAAACGGAGTATAAAGAATGAACGAAATAGAAGTTATCTGGAAGTTTTTAGATAATCTGGATGAGTACGTGTACGCAACAGACATAGAGACAGATGAGCTTGTTTATATGAACCGTAAATTGTTAGAGGTGTATGGATTACAGTCCATAGATGATGTGAAAGGGATGAAGTGCTACGAGGTGCTGCAGAAATCTTCTGTTCCCTGTGGTATGTGCAATAATGACAGGCTTTGTGCCGGAAAGTTTGTCGAGTGGCGTTATTATAATCCGGTGATCGATAAATACATGATGTTGAAAGATACCCTGGTGGAAGATCCTGTCACAAATAAAAAGTACCGGATCGAGATCAGTATAGATATCAGCGAGGAGCGTTCACAGGACAAGATGATCCAGAAGTACAGGGATATGGAGTCCTTTGTCAACGAGGCATTGAAGGATGCGCTTTCTGTCGAGTCGCCGGACGAGACGATCCGTATTATTCTGGAATATCTCGGAAAAGTGCTGAACGGAGAGAGAACATATATTTTTGAGAAGAACAGAGATGGCAGGGATGATAATACATATGAATGGACGGCGCCGGGAGTGCCACCGGAGATCGACAATCTCCAGAATCTTTCGCCGGAGATCTGTGAGAACTGGTATCACATTTTTGAGGAGGGAAAATATGTCCAGATACCTGATATTGAGGAGATGCGCCTGAGCGATCCGTTACAATATGAGAATCTGAAGCGGCAGAAGATCCATTCCATTGTTGCCATGCCAATTTATGATGCAGGAAAGACCATTGCTTTTTACGGAGTTGACAATCCGCCGGCATTTTCATTGGAATATACGTCGGATATGCTTCAGATCATGGGTTCTTTTCTCAAGTCCTGCATCAGACGCAGGAATCTGATGAGGCGTCTGGAAGATCTAAGCTATAAGGATGCGCTGACTCAGCTTGGAAACCGCTTTGCGATGGAAAAGTATGTGAGACAGATCGATCCGGAGCAGAGCGTTGGCGTAGTTTATTGTGACGTTACTGGTTTAAAGGGTGTGAATGACACACTGGGACATAAGGCAGGGGATGACCTGATCCTTAGAGCCGGTGCATGTCTGGAGCAGGTGTTTGGCGATTACGGCGTATTCCGTATCGGGGGAGATGAGCTGCTTGTATTGTGCGCGCAGATCGATCAGGACACGTTGGCGGAACGCATAAGGCAGTTAGAGTGTCTGACAGCTGAGAAGGACGTAAATATCGCAGTGGGAGTGATCTGGCAGGACAGGGCGGACACACATCTGGATGAACTTCTGCAGGAAGCTGAGAAGCGCATGTATGAGGATAAGGCAGAATACTATAAGAAAACAGGGATTGAGCGGAGAGGTGCAGACAAAAAAGGCTGAATCTGCTCTCACTAAATGAGAATAGATAAAAAAGTGATAATAATTTTGTCTGAAAACGGTATTTTCCTAGGCGAAATGTAAAAAATTTTAAAATAGAAATAAAATGATTGTGATTTTGCCATGAGGTACAGTATAATAAGAAATGTCGGTTAAATGTAAAAATTATGTAAAAAGTATGTAAATAAAATTGCAGACAGGGATACGTTAGGATGTATAACGTGGTTAGGAGTACAAATGACAACATTTACTATTATTTTATCGCTGCTCAGCGGAGTGGCACTGTTCCTTTTTGGTATGTCCCTGATGGGAGACGGACTGAAGAAAGTAGCGGGTAATAAGCTGGAGCTGGTTCTTTATAAGCTGACGAACACACCGTTGAAAGGAGTGCTGCTTGGAACTGCTGTGACAGCGATCATCCAGTCCTCCTCCGCAACGACTGTTATGGTTGTCGGCTTCGTAAACTCCGGAATGATGAAGGTTGCGCAGGCGATCGGTATCATCATGGGAGCCAACATCGGAACGAGTGTGACAGGCTGGATTTTGTGTTTGTCGTACATTGACGGTTCGAACGGGATTGCACAGCTGCTGTCCACAGCGACCATCTCAGCGATCGTGGCGATCATTGGTATTATCTTTAAAATGTTTGTAAAAAAATCCGGCTTTAAAAATGTCGGTGACATTATGCTTGGGTTCTCCATCCTGATGGTGGGGATGCAGACCATGAGTGGGGCAGTTGCACCATTAAAAGATAACGAGCATTTTGTGAATGTATTGACAATGTTTAAGAATCCGGCGGCAGGTATACTGGCAGGTATTTTATTTACAGCGGTATTGCAGAGTGCATCTGCCTCAGTCGGTATTCTTCAGGCGTTGTCCATGAGTGGAACGATCACTTTTGCAGCGGCGCTTCCTATTACCATGGGTATCGGTGTCGGCGCAGCCTGTCCGGTTCTGCTCTCCTCGATCGGAACGAACAAAAATGGTAAGAGAACAGCCCTGATCTATCTGTTTAACGATCTGTTCGGCATGCTGTTCTGGTCAATTGTATTCTATTCTGTCAATGCAGTGGTGCATTTTCCATTTATGAATGCCACCATGAGCCCGGTACTGATCGCACTGTTAAACACGGTTTTCCGTGCGGCAACGATTTTAGTACTTCTTCCATTTATCAAATGGATTGAAAAAATTGTTTATCTTGTTGTAAAAGATTCGCCGGAGGACGAGGAGGATCAGGCAGACTTCGATCTGCTCGAGGAGCGTTTCCTTGCTTACCCGGATCTTGCGATCACACAGAGCCATCTTGCGATGAACGGCATGGCAAAGAAGGCAAGAAAGAATATTTTACGCGCGTTAAGCCTGTTCCTTGTGTATTCGACAGAAAAGTTTAATAAGGTACAGGAAAAGGAAACGCTGATCGATAAATATGAGGATAAGCTGGGAACCTATCTGATGCAGATGTCCACGCATGAGATGAATGGAAGCCAGGCGAAGCAGGTATCCAAGTTTTTGCATACAGTGAGTGATTTCGAACGTCTGGGCGACCATGCGGTGAATATCTCAGAGGTTGCGGCGGAGCTGAACGAGAAGAAAATTGCATTTTCGGATGAGGCACAGTATGAGCTGGATGTGCTCGAGAATGCAGTAAAAGAGTGTGTCAGTCTTGCGGTGGATGCATTCTGTGCGGATGACCTTGAGATGGCGGCAAAAGTAGAACCACTCCGCGAACTGATCGGTATCCTCTGCGATGAACTGAAACTGCGTCATATCGCAAGACTCCGCACCGGAAAATGCGAGATGAAGCAGGGATTTGCGTTTAATGATCTGCTGACGAACCTGGAACGAATCGCAGCACACTGCTCGAACATCGCAGTTGCCATGATCGAGCTTGAGGCAGCAGACTTTGATACCCATGAGTATTTAAAGAGTGTCCGCGAGTTAAAGAATGACACTTACATGGCATACTTTGATGAGTATGAAAGAAAATATGACATCAATGGTTACCGGAAGAAAAAGACAAAAGCACAGAAATAGAGATCAGTGATTACGGCTGTCGTACTGAAAGGAGAAATTCCCGGATTGTATGGCAGCTTTTTTGTTCCATTCTTTTGGAGAAATTTTCTGATGGAAAACATCATAAGCCGGGAACTTTATTCTAGTCAAAAAAGATAGAATGATGTACTATGAAAAGGAACAGAAAACGAAAATTAGAATTTGAAAAAAGTTAGGGAAAAACATGTCGCTGCAATTTATTTTCGGAAATTCAGGAAGTGGAAAATCATCCTATTTATATAGGAACATACTAAAAGAGGCGGCAGAGCATCCGGAGAAAAATTATCTGGTGCTTGTGCCGGAGCAGTTCACCATGCAGACACAGCGCGAGCTTGTGCGGCTTGAAAAGTCACATGCTATCATGAACGTGGATGTGTTAAGTTTTGCGCGCCTTGCATACCGTGTGTTTGATGAGCTTGGGAAACAGAACCTGCGCGTGTTGGAGGAGACCGGAAAGAATCTGGTGCTCCGCAAGCTTGCAGGGGAGCAGAAGAAAAACTTAAGTGTGCTGGGCTGTAACTTAAACCGGATGGGGTACATCAGTGAGGTAAAATCCCTCAGTTCCGAGCTGACGCAGTATAACGTGTCACCAGAAAAATTGGATACATTTTTGGAGACGGAGGATGTCGGGGAGACATTGCGCCTGAAAATGCAGGATATCTCGGTCATGTATCACAGTTTTTCTGAATATCTGCAAGGGCAGTATATCACCTCTGAGGAAGTGTTATCGCTATTGTGCGATGCCGCAGAGGATTCGAATATTATAAAAGACAGCGTGATTGTGTTTGACGAATTTACCGGTTTTACACCGATACAGAATCAGCTTCTTAGAAAACTTTTAGTGTTATCAGAGCGTATAATTGTCTCCGTGACGATGGATGCAGGCGAGGATTTTTACCATTGCAGGGGCGAGCAGGAACTTTTTTCCATGAGTAAAAAGACGGTTTCGGTTCTGATGAAAATGGCAGAGGAACTTCATGTCACGGTGGAGGAGCCTGTTGTGTTATCCGATGGAAAAAATCACAGATATAAAAATGCTCCATCCCTGTACTTCATGGAGCAGAATCTGTTTCGACCGTATTATCATAAATGGCGGCAGAAGGAGGATGAACTGCGGATCGTGAGCCTTAAAAATCCGAGGGAAGAGCTTCACTTTGTGGCGCGTGAGATCACGAAATTTGTGCGTGAGAAACAGTACTGTTATAAGGATATCGCAGTGGTGACCGGGGACGTCAGTCTTTACGACAACTATGTGGATGAGATTTTTGCAGCGTATGATATTCCGTACTTTCTCGACCAGACGAGAACCATTTTATTTCATCCGTTTATCGAGTTTATCCGTGCGGTGCTTGAAGTGGTGGAACTTGATTTCTCTTATGAGAGCGTGTTCCGTTTCCTTCGCTGCGGACTGACCGATATCACAGAGCAGCAGATCGATCTGCTGGAAAACTACGTGCTTGCCAAGGGGATACGCGGCAGAAAAAAATGGGAAAAACAGTGGACATTTGTGTTCGACGACACGGAAAAAGAGAACCTCACAGAAATGAATGAGGTGCGGGAAAAGATTTATGGCTTCTTTGCACCGCTGTCGGAAGCGTTTGCCCAGGGAAAGACCGTGCGGGACGGAACCACTGCGTTGTATGAATTGATTGAAAAATTAGAAATAGAGCAAAAACTGAAACAAAAAGAACTCGAATTCGAGCGTCAGGGCAATCAGGTCAAGGCGAAAGAGTACGCCCAGATTTACAAAATTGTCATGGATCTGTTTGATAAGGTTGTGGACTTCCTGGGAGACGAAGTGCTTCCGGTCAAAGAGTATGCGGATATTTTAGACGCCGGATTTGAGGCTGCAAGAGTCGGCGTGATCCCGCCGGGAAATGATAAAGTGACGATCGGTGACATCGAGCGAACCAGATTGAACCATATCAAAATCTTATTTTTCATCGGTGTCAATGACGGTGTTGTGCCGAAAGCGGGCAATGCCGGAGGTATCATCTCGCAGTTTGAACGTGAGAAAATGGTGGCATGTCATCTGGAACTTGCACCGGGTGCGCGTGAAAAAGTGTTCATCCAACGCTTTTATCTATATCTGAATGTGACAAAGCCATCTGATTTTTTATATGTGACTTTTTCAAAAGTGAATGCGGACGGAAAAGCACTTAGAAGGTCGTATTTTGTTGGAACGCTCTTAAAAATGTTCCCGGAGAAAACGGTGGAGGAAATCGAGGAGACAACTTCTGCGGACTGCATCATGACGCCGAAGAGCAGCATGGCATTTTTCCTGGAGGGACTGCAGGATGATAACAGAGCTTCTGAGCCTTCACAGATAGAAAAAAGAAAATTATGGAATGCTCTCTCAAAATTCTACCTCACAGATTCCGAGTGGAAGCCGGAAACGGAAAAACTTTTAAAAACTGCCTACGAAGTGCACAGCGATGAGCCAATCAGCCACGCAGTGACGCAGGCACTTTACGGGACTGTGTTGGAGAACAGCGTCACAAGACTGGAGCGTTTTGCGGCGTGTGCCTACGCGCATTATCTGAATTACGGTTTACGCCTAAAGGAGCGTCAGCTTTTAGAGTTTGCAAGCGTGGACATGGGAAATATTTACCATGATGCGCTTGAACATTTTTCCAGACGTGTGGAAAAATCAGAGTACACCTGGTTTAACATCCCGGAGGATGTGCAGGAGACATTTATAGAGGAGAGCATGGATGATGCGATTGCCGGGTGCAAAAATGCCGGAGCGTTTGAGAACGTGAGAAACCGTTATCTGACCGGCCGGATGCGCCAGACCATCAAGCGCACGGTATGGGCGCTTACCACCCAGATCCAGAAGGGAAAATTTGTGCCGAGTGATTTTGAGGTGTCCTTTTCGCGTGCAGATAAATTGGACGCCATCCGTTTTCAGCTGAGTGATGAGGAAAAAATGAACCTGCTCGGCAGGATTGACCGTGTGGACACTTACGAGACGTCGGATAAAGTTTATGTGAAGATTATTGATTATAAATCGGGAAACACGAGTTTTTCACTCGTCAATCTGTATCACGGACTACAATTACAGCTTGTGGTCTATATGAATGCGGCATTAGAATTAGAGGAAAAACGCCATCCGGGCAAAAAAGCGGAACCGGCGGGTATTTTCTACTATCACATTCAAAATCCGATAGTAGACGGACTTGGAAATGAGACAGAGGCAGAAATACGAAACAGTGTTTTGGAGCAGTTAAAATTAAATGGTCTGGTGAACGATGATCCGGAAATCTATGAGGCGATGGATTCAGATTTTGCCGGAAATTCTTCGGTCATCCCAATCGGAAAAAAAACGGACGGAAGCTTAAAAGCAACTTCCAAGGTTGCCAGTACTTACGATTTTTCTGTGATGTCTGATTATGTACAGGAGAAAATCAAAGAGACCGGGAAAAAAATCTTTGCCGGAGATATTTCGATTCATCCATACTCGCTGGACGGAAAAAGTGGCTGTGATTACTGTCCATACCATACCGTCTGCGGTTTTGACACCCGGATGCCGGGTTATTCCTATCATAAACTGGAAAAATTTGACAGCGCAGACGAGATATTAAAGCGTATGGAAAACGAAAAGCAGGAACAGTAAATAACAGGAGTGAGAAATATGGGAGTTTCATGGACCACAGAGCAGCAGCAGGTCATTGACTTAAGAAATCGAAATATATTGGTATCTGCGGCAGCAGGTTCTGGAAAGACCGCTGTTTTAGTAGAGCGGATCGTGAAAATCATAACAGACAAAAATCATCCGGTCGACATTGACCATCTGCTGATCGTGACATTTACCAATGCGGCTGCGGCAGAGATGCGGGAGCGGATCGGAAATGCGATCGAGAAAGCGTTAGATGAACAGCCGGGGGATGAGCATCTGTTAAGACAGCTGACCCTGATTCACAATGCACAGATCACGACCATCGACAGCTTCTGTCTGTACGTGGTGCGCAATCATTTTCATGAGATCGATCTGGAACCGAATTTCCGTATCGGGGATGAGGGTGAGTTAAAATTGCTGCGCGAGGATGTCCTTGGCAAAGTTTTAGAGCAAAACTATGAAGAGCCTTCGGAAGCATTTTCCGATTTTGTGGAGGGCTATGCATCGGGGCGGACGGATGCAGCATTAAATGAGATGATCCTCCAGTTATATGAGTTTTCCAGAAGTTATCCGTGGCCGGAAAAATGGCTGGATTCCTTTGTGGGAATCTACCGCATCGAAAACAGGGAGGAGTTAGACCGCGCAGAATGGCTTGCTCCGCTCACGCAAAACATCCGCTTTGTCTTAAAAGACTGCGAACAGCTCCTAAAGCAGGCGCTTGCGGTCACACAGCAGGATGACGGACCGGATATGTATGAGAAAGCGGTGCGAAGCGATCTGGAAAAATATGAGAGTTTGTCAAAACTAACATCTTTCTGTGAACTGTCCGTGGCGCTTTCCGATATCAAATACGACAGACTTGCGAGTAGCAGAGGTTTTGAGGGAGATCCCGATAAATTAGAACTGGTGAAAAGCCTCAGGGAACAGGCGAAGGATGTGGTGAAAAAGATCTGCAGACAATATTTTTTCTGTTCGCCGGAGATGATGATCGAGCAGTTAGAGCGCACGGAGCCGATGTTAGAGGAGGTTGTCCGTCTCACAAAGCAGTTTGCAGATGAGTTTGCAGCCGCAAAACGCCGGAAAAATCTGGTGGATTTTCATGATGTGGAACATTTTGCATTGCAGATCCTTGTGGATGAGGAGACGGAGAAGGCGAAAAAGACTGCGGAAGAGTTCCGGGATACCTTTGAGGAGATCATGATCGACGAGTATCAGGACAGCAACGAAGTGCAGGAGACACTGCTTCGCTCCATTTCCAGAGAGGAGCGTGGGGAAAATAATATTTTCATGGTCGGGGATGTAAAGCAGAGTATTTACCGGTTCCGTCTCGCAAGACCGGAACTTTTCATGAAAAAATACGATTCCTATTCGCTGGAAGAGAGCACCACGCAGCGTATCGACCTGCACAAAAACTTCCGAAGCAGAGAGGAAGTCTTGACCTGCACAAACGATATTTTTTATAAAATTATGGCGCGGAGTCTTGGAAATGTGGAGTATGACGCGGAGGCTGCACTGTATCCGGGGGCAAGCTATCCTGTCAGCGCGGACTTCATCCCGGAGATCCTGCTTGCAGACAGCAACGACGAATTATTGGAGGACACCGAACTTACGGATAAAAAGACACTGGAAGCGAAAATTGTGGCAGAAGAAATCAAGCATCTGATGAAAACGCAGCCGGTCACGGACAAGGCAGCCGGAACACTTCGGGCGGCGCATTACTCCGATATTGTAATTTTGCTCCGCAGTCTGTCCGGCTGGGCGGATTCCCTTGTGGAAGTGTTGAACGAGAATGGAATCCCGGCGCACACGGTTTCTTCGACCGGATATTTTTCCACGGTGGAAGTGCAGACAGTACTGTCCATGCTGAGGCTTTTGGATAACCCAAGACAGGATATTCCGATGGCGGCAGTGCTCCGCTCTCCGATGGCTGGGCTTACCGATGAGGAACTTGCAGTGTTAAGGCTTGAAGATGGCAGTGTGCCTTTTCATGAAGCGGTGCTCGAACTGGCAGAAGGACTTTATGAAGAGGGCGGGCAAATAGAAATTTCAAATTCAGAGGAAGATCAGAAGCAGGGAAGAAACGCGGATGAGAAAACAGAAAATCATATAGAGATAACCGCTCACTGGAAATTACTCAAATTTTATAAAAAATACAAGCAATTACGGCAGCTCGTCCCGGACACTCCGATCCATGAGCTGATCGAGATCATCCTGCGCGAGACCGGATACGGTCATTATGTGGCGGCAATGCCGGCAGGAAACAGAAGAACGGCGAATTTAAACATGCTTTTGGAAAAAGCCGCAGCCTACGAGAAAACGAGTTACAAGGGACTATTTCACTTTGTGCGTTACATTGATGAACTGCAGAAATATGATGTGGATTTCGGTGAGGCAGACATGGTCGGGGAAAACGAGGACGTTGTCCGAATTATGAGTATCCATAAGAGCAAAGGTCTTGAGTTCCCAATTGTGATCGTGAGCGGTATGGGCAAAAATTTCAATAAACAGGACACACGGAGCAAAATGGTGCTTCACCCGGAACTTGGTATTGGTCTTGACTACATGGACGGAAAAAAGCGTATCAAATCACCGACTATCGCAAAGAAGGCGATTGCAAAGCAGATCGAGCTGGAAAATCTCGGCGAGGAACTTCGTGTACTTTACGTTGCCTTAACCCGTGCAAAAGAAAAGCTCATTCTCACCGGAACCTTAAAAGATGCAGCCGAAAAACTGGAATTTTACAGACAGCAGGCGAATCTTTCGAAAGCAGCAGACAGACCGCTTTCCTACCTTACAAGAGAAGGGGCTTCCGGTTATCTGGACTGGATACTTCCGGCAGTGCTTTCCTATGGGGACAAATACCCGGTTCGGATCGTGGAAGCGGCAGAGCTTGTCTTAGACGAAGTGGAAAACCAGTTAGAGCAAAATGAAAACCTGACAGAGCGGATCGGGGAGATCAAAGCGGCGGATCCACAGCTGGTCGGGCAGTTGAAGCAGCGGTTTTCGCAGCGTTATCCATATCAGACAGATATTTTGCGGAAAAACAAATATTCCGTGTCTGAATTAAAGCATCGTGCAATGCGTGAAAAATTTGAGGCAGAGCAGGAGGAGACCATCCCGGCATTTTTGGAAGAACCTGTGACACCAACGATTCCTCTTTTTATCCAGAGACAGGGAAGTGTGGAACAGGAGGCACAAAATAAGGCACAGGATGCAGGGCAGGAAGCAGAAAGTAAAGCAGAACAGAAAATAAAATCAAATACAGCAAACCGTGGTGCGTTGAGAGGAACCGCAGTGCACCGCGTCATGGAGTGCTACGATTTTGCCTCAGAAAAAAGTGTATATGAACAGATGGAAGCTATGGAAAAAGAGGAGAAAATCACTGCGGATATGCGTGCACTTGTGAGAGAGCAGACCGTGGCAGATTTTGTTTCCTCGGAAACAGGAAAGCGGATGGCTCTCGCACAGCGCGGGGGAGCACTTTACCGTGAGAAACCATTTGTCATGGGATTTACGGAAGAGGAACTGGAAAGATATGGCTTTGGGGCAGGTGCGCAGATGATAGAAAATGAAGCGCAGACTGAAAATGCACAACAGGAAATCATGTCAGAAAATGTGTCGCAGGAAAATCATATGCATGAGGAAGATTTAACTTTAATTCAGGGAATCATTGATGTTTTCTGGATTGAGGATGACGGAATCACAGTCTTGGATTATAAGACAGATCGTGTGGATACTGCGCAGGAGCTGATTGACCGTTATGAGACACAGTTAAAGCTTTATGCGGATGCGTTGGAGCGGGTTTTTGCCACCCGGAAACTGAAGGTGAAGGAGATTCTGATCTACTCGTTCCGGTTAGAAAAGCTGATTTCAATTGAATAAATGTATGCACGAAGATCACTGGAGTCTTAATGATTCCGGTGATTTTCGTATAGAGCGATCATATAGAGCAATCAGACGATATTTTCTTGTGTGCATAAGTGATTCATGGTATCATAGAAATCATGAGAACGGAGGAAGGAGTCGCAAAAATGAAAGCCTTAAACATCCCGGTTGGTATTTCTAATTTTGAAAAAATCCGCAATAATGGATTTTATTATGTTGATAAAACTGGTCTGATCGAGGAACTTCTCAAAACAGAAGCAGAAGTGACGTTGATCACCCGACCACGTCGATTTGGAAAAACACTCGGAATGAGTATGCTAGAAAGCTTTTTTGATATTCGAAAAAACAGTCGGAAACTATTTGAAGGTCTTGAGATTGCACGCCAGAGTGAATTATGCAGCAAGTGGATGAATCAATGTCCGACGGTTTCCGTATCATTCCGGCAGGTGGATGGTCTGAACTTTACAAGTGCATACGATATGCTGACAATGGTGTTTGCCGATCTATATAACAAACATCTTTATCTGCTTGAAGACAGTCATGTAACGGAGTTTCAAAAGAAAACGTTTACAAATATTGCGCATGGATGTGGTTCGGAAAAAGAAGTGAAAAGCAGTCTTGTTCTTTTGACGACTATGATGCAGCAGCATTATGGTAAGGCAGTAGTACTTTTGATAGATGAGTATGATGTTCCGGTTGCAAAGGCAAATGCGCATGGTTACTACAACGAGATGTTAGATGTCATGAAAGGACTATTGCAGGCTTTGAAAGATAATCAGGCACTTTGTTTTGCGGTTGTCACAGGATGTCTGAAAATTGCTAAAGAAAGTATTTTTACAGGAACCAATAATTTTGTGTCTGACACTATCACAGATTCACGCCTAAATGAATACTTTGGCTTTGTCCAGAGCGAGGTGGATCAGATTTTAGCAGATGCAGAGACAGAAGATCAGGCGGAAAATATCCGAAAATGGTATGACGGATATCACTTTGGTGACTTTGATGTTTATTGTCCGTGGGATGTGATGAATTATCTGCTGGAGCTGCAGCACAATCCACAGGCTAAGCCGGTCAGTTATTGGAAAAATACCAGCGATAATGCAATTATCCGTTCTTTTATCGATCATTCAGGAAGCAGCATCACGAAGAAGCTGGAAAATTTAATGGCTGGAGAAACAATTGTTCAGCGTGTGGATGAAAATCTGACTTACGATTATTTACATTCTTCGGAGGATAACCTGTGGAGTATGCTGTATCTGACAGGATACCTCACAAAAGCGCGGAATGAACAAACGGATGAGGTGCTGCCTGACGGTGCGATTGCACTTATGATACCGAATGAAGAAATCAGGGATATATTTGAAACGACGGTTATACAGTGGTTTGATGACAGTACCAGAAAATGGAATCGGACTTTATTGTTTGATGCAGTGTGGAATGGTGACAGTGTGAATCTGACAAAAGAAATGAATATTCTTTTACGACGCACAATCAGTTATCACGATTATAAAGAGGATTTTTATCATGCGTTTCTTGCAGGAATCTTTACAGGTGCCGGATATATGGTGGATTCAAATAAGGAGCATGGCGAAGGGCGTAGTGATGTGGTCGTAT
>ENA-UEPG01001962-UEPG01001962.1-human-gut-metagenome-genome-assembly--contig:-NODE-1962-length-14144-cov-5.340584_pt1 | contig 14144 bp, 18 predicted proteins | sample MGYA00242893_ERZ507902 | MGnify/ENA primary metagenome ERZ507902 (study PRJEB26167, sample SAMN06115491) | human gut metagenome | host: Homo sapiens | place: China:Gansu | collected 2015-04-23... | reverse complement strand
ATAAATATCTACATATGCAGATATTTCATTTTATTGTACTAATCTTGTGTCTAATATGATATGATATTATTTGAATTAGGGAATTTTGTAAATAAGAAGTGAATCTTCCAAAAGATAAATTTTGTAAGGAGTTTTCTTATAATCAAAAGGAAGAAAAAGCAGAAGTATTAAAGCAGCTTTTGGGCAGTATGGGAACAATAGGTGCAGGAAGTGTTGTGACAAAAGATATTCCGGCCAATTGTGTTGCGGTTGGAAATCCATGCCGTGTGATTCGAAAGATAAATGAGGAATGTTGAATATGAATTATAACGATTTTTTAACCAGACAACAGCAAATCAAAAAACTGTCTATTGCGGAGCAGAAAAATTTTTATGAACAGCTATTGAAAAAGAAATACGACAAAACCGAAGTGCGCATACTTGCAAGTTTTTATTATGGGCAGCTATTTTATCAGGAAGGAAATTTCAGAAAAACCATAGAGATTATAGAACCAATCATAGTGGACTATCAAAGCTATCCGTATACCCCTAAGTTATTGTCCTGTTTTAACCTGATAGGTGTGGCAACACATTGCGAGACAGAATATAATGTTTCCCGTTTTTTCTATGAAACGGCATTAAAAATTGCCATGGAAAATGATGAAAAATACTATTATGCATTTGAGTATAATAATATTGCATTGACCTACATTGAGGAACAAAACTATGAGGAAGCACTTAAAAGTCTTGCGCTCGCAGAAGACGTCCTGAAAGACTGTGATGAGGAAATGGGTGCTTATATCTATATCAATAAATCTATTTCACTTCAGAAACTGAACCGTTTAACAGAGGCTTTAAAGGCGTTTGAACTTGGAGTGAGCCAATATCATGCAGATACAATCGTTCCGGATGATGTCACCCGCTGTGCAGCAACACTTTATTATAAATTGGAACAGCCAGAAAAATATGAGACTTACAAAAAACAGATCCTTTCAAAAATGGATGAAATGTACGCGGCTGAATTTATGGATGCCTGCCGGGAACTGTTTGAGTGTGGAAGAGATTCTTGTGATGATAACCTTATGAACCACATTTTACGATCCATGAATCAGTATATGGAAAAATATCCGGATGAAATCAAGGTTGGACTTGAATTTGCAGAATTAATATATGTATACGCTGTTGGTAAAATGGACAAAGACGCAATTTTAGAGGCATTAGAGGCGAAAAACTATTATAAAGACCGGATTATTGAATATTCGAAAGAAAACCATATAAAATCTTTACAGCAATACATAGAGATTAATTCGCAGATATCTGAATTAGAGCGGGATGCATTAACGGGATTCAAAACCCGGAAGGCATATTACAAAGATATTGCAATCATCGAATGTGACGAGGAGATGTGTAACCAGCCGGTTGGCATCGCTTTTGCAGATGTGAATGGTCTAAAAAAAATCAATGACAATCTGGGACATGAAGCAGGAGATGAGCTGCTCGCAGCAATTGCGAAAAAAATCATAACCATATTCCAGGAGGCAGGTTGTTACCGTTTTGGCGGGGACGAATTTATCATTCTGTCATTCGATAAAAGCGAGACAGACTTTCAAAATAAGCTGCAAAAGCTTTCAAAGCTATGGACGGCTGAATGTTCGGCTTCCATTGGAAGTGTCTGGTTAGAACATGCAAAGGACATTGAAAAGAATTTGTCAGTTGCAGATGAGAAGATGTATGTGAATAAAAATCATTATTATAAAAATAGGTTTTAACTAAAAAGGTTAGAAAAATTTCAAAAAACCAGTTGACGTAATTCAATTGTTATGCTATAGTAATGAAGTATGCCGCACAGTGAGGTCTCAAATTCTGCATGTTTGCAGAAACCACAACTGGCGAGTAATGATAATAGGAGGTGCCATATGTACGCAATTATCGCAACAGGTGGTAAACAGTATAAAGTTTCCGAAGGTGATATCATTACCATTGAAAAACTTGGTGTTGAAGCTGGTGAGAAAGTAACTTTTGATCAGGTATTAGCAGTTTCTGACAACGGAATGAAAGTTGGAGCAGACGTAGCTAACGCAACTGTAGAAGCTTCTGTAGTGAAAGAAGGCAGAGCGAAAAAAGTTATCGTTTACAAGTATAAGAGAAAAACCGGTTATCACAAGAAAAACGGCCACAGACAGGCGTTTACACAGGTTAAGATCGAAAAAATTAATGCGTAATCGATAGGAAGATTGTTATGACTAAGATAACGATTTTCAGAAACCAGGATCAGGCATTTTTAGGTTTTGACTGTCTTGGACATGCAGGGTATGCAGAGGAAGGTGAAGACATTGTATGTGCGGGAATTTCTGCACTGGTGATCAACACGATCAATTCCCTTGGTGTTTACACGAAGGAAAAATTTTCTACAGATTCTGATGAAGAGACCGGAATGATCACACTCAGGTTTGATGCTCCGGCAGGTCATGATGCTGATTTGCTCATGAAATCCCTGGTTTTAGGCTTGCAAGGAATACAAAATACTTATGGAAATGATTATATCATTCTAACATTCAAGGAGGTGTAAGACATGATGAATATGAACCTTCAGTTTTTCGCTCATAAAAAGGGTGTTGGTTCTACAAAGAACGGCCGTGACTCTGAATCTAAGAGATTAGGTGCTAAGAGAGCAGACGGACAGTTCGTAAAAGCTGGTAATATTATTTACAGACAGCGTGGAACAAAGATTCATCCAGGTGTTAATGTAGGAATCGGTGGAGATGACACATTATTCGCTTTAACAGATGGTATCTTAAGATTCGAGAGAAAAGGAAGAGATAAGAAACAGGCTTCCGTTTATCCAGTAGCTGAATAATAAGATGAACAATGGACCCGACTATTTGTAAAGATAGCCGGGTTCTTATCGTTTTGGCATTCGAGCAGGACAGCCTGGCTGTCCGCTTAAAGGAGAAAATTATGTTTGCAGATAGAGCAACAATTATTATAAAATCTGGAAAAGGTGGAAATGGACATGTCAGTTTCCGCCGTGAAAAATATGTCCCAAATGGCGGTCCGGACGGCGGAGACGGCGGCCGCGGCGGCGATGTTATTTTTGTTGTCGATGAGGGATTGAATACGCTGACAGACTTTCGTCACAGACGTAAATTTGCTGCTGAAAACGGTGAAGAAGGCGGCAAAAAGAAATGCCATGGGAAAGATGGCGCTGATCTGATCTTAAAAGTTCCGGCAGGAACTGTCATCAAAGATGCGGAATCAGACAAGGTCATTGCCGATATGTCCGGTGACAACAAACGTCAGGTGATCTTAAAAGGGGGCCGCGGCGGACAGGGAAATTCCCACTATGCAACAGCCACCATGCAGGCACCGAAATACGCTCAGCCAGGTGGTGAAGGAATTGAGATAGAAGTAAAATTAGAGTTAAAGGTGATTGCTGATGTAGGGCTTGTGGGTTTTCCAAATGTCGGAAAATCAACGCTTTTATCCCGCGTGACCAATGCACAGCCTAAAATCGCCAATTATCATTTTACAACATTACAGCCAAATCTTGGTGTTGTTGACTTAGATGGTGCCAAAGGTTTTGTCATTGCCGATATTCCGGGGCTGATTGAGGGAGCTTCCGAGGGTGTTGGACTTGGACTTGAGTTTTTACGTCATATCGAGCGTACCAGAGTCATGATCCATGTTGTGGATGCCGCCGGAACCGAAGGGCGTGATCCGATTGCCGACATCAAAGCAATTGACAAAGAACTTGCCGCTTATGATCCGGAACTTCTGAAAAAACCACAGGTCATTGCAGCAAATAAAATTGATTCCATCTACGGTGATGAAAATGAAATCATCAAAGCATTAAAAGACGAGTTTGAGAAAGACGGCATTAAAGTATTCCCGATTTCCGCAGTCAGCGGTCAGGGACTGAAGGAGCTTTTATACCATGTGAGCCAGCTTTTGGAAACATGTGGCAGAGAACCTGTCATTTACGAGCAGGAATACGATCCGGCATTGCGTTTCTTCCGGGATGACCCGTACACGATCACAATGGAAGATGATGAGACTTTCGTTGTGGAAGGCCCTAAGATTGAAAAAATGCTCGGTTACACGAATATCGAATCTGAGAAAGGTTTCCTGTTCTTCCAGCGTTTCTTAAAAGAACAGGGCATTTTAGACGATCTCGAAGAACATGGAATCCAGGAAGGCGACACCGTGAAGATGTACGGACATGCCTTTGAATATTACAAATAAAAGAAAGGAATTGGCAATATGAATCTTACAAGCAAACAGCGCGCTTATTTAGGAAGCGAAGCAAGCACAATGAACGCTATATTTCAGATTGGAAAGGCAAGTCTGACCCCAGAGCTTATCAATGGTTTAGATGAGGCATTGGAAAAACGCGAGCTCATCAAGATTTCTGTATTAAAAAACTGTGCAGATGACCCTCGTGAAATTGCTGAGATCATCGCAGAACGTACACATTCTGTCGTTGTGAAAGTGATTGGTAAAAAAATCATTCTTTTCCGTCAGGCAAAAAAGAATTCAAAATACGAATTACCTGTAAAATAAATTTCAAAACACTATAAAGGACAGCGATCATGAATCATTTATCAAGCAGGAAAATCGGTATTTTAGGCGGCTCCTTTGATCCGGTACACAATGGACATCTCGCCATTGCCAGGGCAGCCTACACAGATTTTGATCTGGACGAAGTCTGGTTTATTCCAGCCGGACATTCTCCGAACAAAAACGAAAGCGGTATGACTCTTCCGGAATACCGCGCCGAGATGGTTGCTCTTGCAGTAAAACCATACCCGTATTTTAAAATGTCTACGGTAGAGATAGAAGCAGAAGAGACGAGTTACACTTATCTGACACTCACAAAATTGAAGAATCGCTACCCGGATACGATATTTTATTTTATCATGGGTGCAGATTCTCTCGACTACTTTGATGAATGGAAACATCCAGAGATCATCTGTGAAAAGGCAGTCGTATTAGTAGCAGTGCGCGACCACTGGAATATGGAGGATGTCAAAAAGAAAATTCATGCAATCGAACAGTTATTTCATGCAAAGATCTATCCGCTTTCCTGCGACCGTTTTGATGCAGCCTCAAGAAACATCCGCCAGATGATAAAAAAAGGGGAAGATACCGGGCAGTTGGTGCCGGATGCAGTGAGCCAATTTATAAAAGAACATCATCTTTACGAAAATGAGAAATGATTTTTTTAATATTTCCAATCAATTTTTGATAGAGGATAACAATATGGAACTGGTAGAAATACGAAAAAAATTAAAAAAAGTACAGGATAAAGACCGCTACGAGCACACCAAAGGTGTGATGTACACCGCAGGCTGCCTCGCTATGGCGTACGGCTATGATATGCAGAAAGCCATGCTTGCCGGTCTGCTCCATGACTGTGCAAAATGCATTCCAAACGATGAAAAATTAAGACTATGTGAAGAAAACGACATTCTTATTTCATCCGTAGAACGTGAAAATCCTTTTTTGCTTCATGCAAAACTTGGTGCATTGCTTGCCAAAACAGAATATGATGTAACAGATCCATTGATTTTACATGCGATTAAAGTGCACACAACAGGTGAGCCGGATATGAATATTTTAGACATGATCATTTATATTGCCGATTACATCGAACCAAACCGCAATAAAGCGGCTAATTTAGATCGCGTGAGGGAATTAGCCTTTCATGATTTAGATGTCTGTATGGCCGAAATATTGCACGACACACTGGTTTATCTGAAAAAGCGTGGTGGAAACATTGATCCGACAACACAGATGACCTATGAATTTTATAAACATTACAAAGAAACGCTCTAAAACAATACGTTATGTGACAATTCTATGCACACCAATGTACACAGCTTTAACTTACATAATTAAACAGAAAGGAACATCGTTTATGACATCAAAAGAACTTACAAAACTTGCAGTAGCTGCTTTGGAAGACAGAAAAGCAGAAGATGTAACTGTTATTGATATCAGTGAAATTTCTCCGATCGCAGATTACTTTATCATTGCAAACGGAACAAACCAGAATCAGCTTCAGGCAATGCGTGACGCTGCCGATGAAGCCTTATACAAAGCCGGCGTAAAAGTCCAGCAGATCGAAGGAAACCAGAGTTCTACCTGGATCTTAATGGATTACGGTGATATTATTATCCATATCTTCTCAAAAGAAGACCGTCTTTTCTATGATCTTGAGAGAACCTGGAGAGATGGAAAGGTTGTGGATGTAAGTGAATTATAATAAAAATACATGAAATTTCTAATTATCTTTTCATAAGTTAGCAAATGCCGATATATCCTGTATTTTAAGGATCATCGGCATTTTCTTTTTGGAAGAGTCCCTGCATAAGCTGGCATTTTACCAGTTAATCAGCTCATTTCTTTTCTTCCAAAGTATTTAATAGAAACACATATTGCAAAGACCGATATAATTACAGCACATGGTATAAACGGAAATAATGATAGTGTACTTCCTGTGTCTGTCGCTGTTACTGTATGTAATGCGTTTGACACAACATAACCACTATAACAATAAGGATATACTATCCATAAAGGTGTATTAGCAACCAAAACCCCCGGAATTATCAGAAGTAAGTTTAATCCCATAGATAGCAGCGGTTTTTCAAACAGTATTGTAATTGCCCACATACACGAAATAGCTGGAATCATAGTCGTAAATAATTTTAATGTCCACGTTAATAAATAAAGGACAGGAATAGATTCTGTTACATTCATTATTTTAGTAGCGATAATGCCTGCAATGACGAATGAGATAAAAAAGATAAGTAACTGGATTGCTAAAAAAATCAATAACACAAAGAATTTTGTTATGGCAAGTTTTCCTTTACTGATGGGTAAAGCAAGCATTTTTAATATACCATTATTCTTTGTTTCTCTGTTAGCAATCATAACGCATACAACTACCATTGAAAACGGAAGTAAATAATAACCAAAAAGCAATGCACTTTGAATAAACATTGCCGACCAAGCATTTGTATATTCTGGTGTCATATACATACTGATACTGAAAACACCAGAAACCACAACTAAAATAGGTGGGATTAAAAGCAAAGGTAAAATCATAGACCTTTTCACTTTCATAAATTCTATTTTTAACAATTCAATAATTGACATACGATTGTCTCCTTTATTCATAATGCTTTATTTTGCCTAAATACCAACCAACCATGAAGAATATGATTGTTTCAACAAAGCCTAAAATTAAAACTTTCATATCAATACTAGCAGTAGAAGCTACCGCTGGTTTCATCATTAGTACAAATGGGTTAATAAGAAATATAGCTATATCTGAAAGCGACATTGCCATACCGCTAAAAAATCCTGCTACGCCAATACCTAATGTAAACCATATATTTTCACATCGTGATGATAACAAGAGCATAAATGCTAATACTGGTAAAGTTGAAACAAAGCAATATCCTGTATATTTAACAAGTGTTAATAAATCAAAAGTTCCACTGGGCAAAAATATATTTCCAATAATACACAAAGCTCCGTTCTGCAAGACGATACAAACAGCGAGCAAAACAAACAATATATAAAATTTATTTTTGAAAATAGATGATGTCTTGAAAGGAAGCATATACATCTTTTTAATTGCACTTCCTTGAAATTCGATATTATATGTTAAAGTTGTCGCTACGATAATGCCAAACATATTAAGAACCATAATCATTCCGTAAAGCTGTGTCAGCAAAACATCCATAGGTGGAAGCGGTAAGTTTAACAAAACATCTTTGCGAACTATAAAATTTGCAAAAGAGTATAAGGCACCAAGAAGTCCAATAATCGGTAAAACTTCCAATATTCCGGTGCGTTTACATTTTTTCAATTCTATGGTCAAATTTCTCATAATTTTAACCTCTGCTTTCTGTTTGTGTTATCCTCATCAATCATGGATAAAAACATTTCTTCTAAATTATCATTTTCAAATCCAGATTCATGTGCTGTAAATTGCAAATCTTCAAGACTTCCCTCAAATAGTAATCTTCCATGATTCAAAATACCAATATCATCAGCTAACAGTTCAATTTCTGACAGCATGTGTGATGAGATCAGAATCGTACAATCATACCTTTTCGGTAGTGATTTAACGAGATTGCGAATTTCGTGAATACCTGCTGGGTCTAATCCATTTGTTGGTTCATCTAAAATTAAAATGGGTGGTTCTCCAAGCAAAGCGGAAGCAAGGCCTAAACGTTGTTTCATTCCTAAAGAATATTTTTTCGCCAAGCGATTACCAAATTCAGATAATCCTACTAATTCTAACGCTTCATCAACACTTGACGCAGGAAGATCTAAAATTCTACGAATAATATCAAGATTTTCTTTGCCTGTTAAGTTTGGATAAAATGACGGGGATTCAATAAAAGAACCAATTTTTTTCAAAATTTGAACACGATCATTCGCGAAAGTCATGTTATCTATTTGGAACTCTCCATCGGTAGGTGCAGTTAATCCCAAAAGCATTTTCATAGTTGTAGATTTTCCTGCACCATTTGGACCGAGAAATCCGTAAATACTACCTTTCTTAATGTGCAAAGATACATGGTCTACGGCGGTAAACGCTTTGTATGTTTTTGTTAAATTTTTAGTTTCAATCATGTTTTTCATAATTTTTGCTCCTTCTTTCTTCATACTCACAATATAAAACACCTACATTACAGCCACATTCTCTCCACCTTACATTTACCTCACAAATGAGAAAATAACTGTTTAACTTTTTTCAAAATGTTATAATGGGATAAATAAACTGCAAAAAGGGCGTGACAAATAAATGAATGATACATACTTAAAATCAAAAAAAATATTGATCGTTGATGATGAAGAATGTTTAAGAAGTATGCTTATAACCATATTAGAAGATGAAAATTTTTTAAATATTATTACCGCTGATTGTGTAAAAACAGCTTTGGAAATCTGTCAACAGGAAAAACCAGATATAGCTATATTAGATGTCATGCTTCCAGATGGAAACGGTTTTGAACTTATGGAAACACTAAGAAGTTTCACTAATATTCCAGTGATATTTTTGACCGCAAAAGATGATATACAGGATAAATATTCTGGATTTGGGTTGGGAGCTGACGATTATATAACAAAACCCTTTATGCCAAAAGAACTTATATTTCGCCTAAATGCTGTATTACGCAGATGTTATAAGGAAGATAGCCCACTTATAGAATTGCGTGATTGTAAAATTGATTTAGCTAATGCACAGGTTATATGGGAAGATAAGATTTTACCTCTTACTGCAAAAGAACATGATATTTTAGAAGCACTTGTACGAAATGCTAACCACATCGTAACAATAGACGCTCTTTGTGAAGCTGTATGGGGCGACAATCCATTTGGATATGGAAATTCGCTACTTGCTCATATTCGACGCATAAGAGAAAAAATTGAAATTACCCCCTCAAAACCAAAATCACTAATAACTGTTAAAGGATTGGGATATAAAATAAATGTGGAGAGCAGGTTATAATAATGCGGAATTTTGGGAAATTTATTAGTAAACATTTATTCATATACTTGTCAGTAATAATCCTTATAGTGGGTTTTGATTTACTGCTTTTCTTCCTAACTTTTAATGGTACTGTCAACAGTATAAGCGAAAATAATCCTGTCCAAAGATTAGAAAAAGTATCTAATAATCTTACTATCCAAGATGGAAAATATATATTAAATAATAGGTGTCAAAAAGATTTAATTACAAACAACATCTGGGGAATTGTAATAGATAATAGCGGTAATGTAATCTGGCAATACAATCTACCAGAAGAAATACCACTTAAATATTCATTACAAGACGTTGCCACCTTTTCTAAGGGGTATATCAAAAATTATCCCGTATTCACATGGAAGCAAGAAAATGATTTATTGGTATTAGGTTATCCAAAGAACAGTTATTCAAAATTTGTGACTAACTATCTTCCTTTATCAGCAATGCAGAAAACACCCATTATTCTTTTTATTATGTTGGTATCAAATGTAACTATTCTGTTTATTGTATATTATTTATCAAAACGAAATGTAATGCTGAAAGTTGCTCCTATTCTCAATGGATTAGATAAGCTATCTCATGGCGAAACGGTTGTCCTTAATATAAATGGGGAATTGGAAGATGTTGGAAAACGTATTAACGAAACATCATTGCAATTAGACAAACAAAATAAATCGAGAGCAAACTGGATAAGTGGCGTTTCACATGATATACGAACACCTCTTTCCATGATTATGGGGTATGCAGATAGAATAACTTCTTCATTAGATGTTGGGGAAAACACCAGAAAACAAGCAAATATTATTAAAATCCAAAGTGTGAAAATTAAAAATTTGGTTCAGGATTTGAACCTTGTGAGTCAATTAAATTATAATGTTCAGCCAGTTAAACAAACGCCTGTTCATTTATGTAAAATGATACGAGAAATTGTCGTTGAGTATCTAAATAACAATCTAGATAATAAATTTGATTTTGAATTAAATTTAAACTGTAATACAGAACAAATCTCTATTGAACAAAATCGCTGCGCGATGGCCTGCCAAGGCTGTGGCGCAGCTTTCTTTTTCTCAATAATAAAATAGGCAATGGCAATTCTTACCAGTATTTGATATTGTAAAGTTACCACACAAAACAATTCAATAAAGAAAGACACCACTGCCTATGAAAAGAATACCATTTGACCGCTTTTCTGACAAGCGGTTTTATTATGCTAATGCACCTCCATGTAAGCAGGGTTTTTCATTAACTACTGATTTTACATGGAGGATTTTATTATGTACGAAGAAATTTTTAATCAGATTCAATCTGCTGCGAATAAACGGAATCTCAAGGATTCCACGATTCATGCATACTGTACCAGTGTTGCTCATTTTTTGAACCACACAGCCAAGGATATAGATGCATTAACAACTGACGATGTTGATATATTCCTAACTGAAAAGAAACTTTCCGGGATTTCACCGGAAACATACAATCACTACCATTCAGGAATCCGCTTCTTTTACAAAAAAATATTGAAGAAGAATTGGGATGATGATGACATACCTCGTATGAAAAGGGACAGAAAGTTACCAACGGTGCTTACAAAAACAGAAATATCAGCTATTCTTGATGCTACGCCAAATCTGAAGCACAAAGCTATGATTGCTACTATGTATTCAGGCGGACTTCGTGTTTCAGAAGTCACACATCTTCATTATGATGATATTTCACGCACGAAAAAAAACATACACATCCGTGATGGGAAAAGTCGCTCTGATCGTTATACTTTGCTTGCAGACCGGACGCTCGAAATATTGACAGAATACTGGTTTCAATGTGGCAGACCAAGAGGGATTTTGTTCCCAAGTTCATGGACAGGGGATTATCTTACAAAAGATAGTGTCATTCAGTTTTTTCGTGAAAGTGCCAAAAGAGCAGGCATTCAGAAACACGTCTCCACGCATTGTTTACGTCACAGCTTTGCAAGTCATCTGTTTGAATCCGGCTGTGATGTAAAATATATTCAAGCGCTTCTGGGACATCGTGATCCAAAATCAACAGAGGTTTATCTGCATGTAAGCAATAAAACTCTGCTTGGAATTAGGAGTCCATTTGATGAGATGGGCGGTGAATGATTATGGAGAAATCATGTACGATACAAGATGTATTTGAACGGTTTTATCCTTCTTATGAAAAGAGGAATAGCCCTCCTGCTCATCATAGAAAAACAGCTTATCATATCATGAACTGTAAAACAGGCGCTTTTGGTGTAAACATCAGTGTTTGTGAGGACTGCGGATGTATCAGCATTCATAATAACTCCTGCAGAAGCAGATGCTGTCCCATGTGCCAGGAGTTTCCGAAAGAGAAATGGATTGATGCACAAAAAGAGAACGTACTTGATGCACCCTATTATCATGTAGTATTCACAGTTCCTGAGGAATTGAATTCCATCATTTACAGCAACCAGAAGCTGTTGTATGATGCACTGTATCATGCTGCCTCAGCAACCTTGAATGAATTGGCAAAAGACGCAAAGTACCTGGGAGCTAATATAGGGTATATCTGCATTCTTCATACCTGGGGTTCTGCAATGAATTATCATCCTCATATTCATACCATTGTTCTTGGAGGTGGGCTTGATGATGAAAATAAATGGAAAGAAACAGGTGGAAAATTTTTTCTCCCATATGGTGTTATCTCGAAAGTGTTCCGTGGAAAATATCTGGATGAGTTAAAAAGCCTGTGGAATGATTCTAAGCTTAAATTTCATGGTACAGCAGAGAAATATCAGAACAGCTATCGTTTTAAAGAACTTCTTGATAAGTGTTATGAAAAGAACTGGGTCACTTACTGTAAAGAAACTTTCAATGGTGCACAGTCGGTTATCAATTATCTTGGAAAATATACCCACAGGATAGCAATCAGTAATCATCGAATCAAATCCATGACAGATACGACAGTTACATATGTAGTAAAAGACTATAAAAACGAAGGCTGCTGGAAAGAGAAAACAATTTCAGGAGAAGAATTCATCCGTCGATTCATGATGCATGTTCCTCCCAAACGATTTGTCAGAATCCGGCACTATGGTCTGCTATCATGTAGAAACAAGAGAAAAAAGATAACTCATTGCAGAAACCTGCTTGGATGTAAGAAATACATTTCTACATTAAAAAATCTAAATGCAGTAGAAATGATAAGGGTTTTATATCACATCGATGTATGCAAATGTTCTTCTTGTGGAGGGAATATGGTATCACCCCGCAAAGATAAATACAGTTCTTCTTTTCGTGCACATATGAGATGTTAAGATCTACAATTGCATAGAATAAATGACTTCCTCATAGGAGGTTTGTTTGTCATGCCTGAAATTGATTTCTTGAATAAAAAAACTTTTACCAAAACATCCGGTATGATAAACTTAAGGAAAAGAGCAACGATTGAATCCCCATAGCTATCGGCTAAAGGGACGCGACTTTGTTCACCAAGGTAAAATCGAAATTGATGTAAACGAAAGGGCAGTTTTTATCAGAACTCAAGGCTGCTTTTTCGTTTACACCAACTCCGATTGTTTCCTTAACAGTTTGTCGAACACATGAAAATTTGAAGTTTTGCATGATTTTCCAAAGATTCTTGTGGATGGAAGTCACAATGAAGAAGGCGTGGAAATGTTGTGTACGAATTTAAAACAATATTTTCCGCAAAAAAAGGTGATTTTTATTGTAGGTGTACTTTCTGATAAGGCTTATAAAAAAATGCTGATGAACATTTTGCCAATAGCGAAAGAAATATATACGGTTACTCCACGAAATCCAAGAGCACTTCCGGCATGCAAACTGGCAAAGTTTTTTGGGGAAGAGGGCTACCCGGCGGTAGCGTGTGATAGCATTAAGCTAGCAATTGAAGTGGCTCAAAAAGGAGCTACTGAAGAGGATATAATTTGTATTTTTGGTTCATTATATGTAATCGGTGAGGCAAAAAATGTATTAAAAAAGCTTCTTCCTAATCTAAAATAGTTCGGCAAAAGTGGTTGCGAACATATAAATGCAGGGTGTATCATTAATGATGAAACAGAATGTATGATTAGGATTGGAGGAAAATATGGGAAACGTAATTATTTTACAGGAAACAGTGGAAAAACCAATAACATTAATGGGGCAGCGAGCCGGAATTTGTTGGGAATCGGATATATTGAATGCGGAGAAAAATTATAAAAGAGGATTGAGTTGCTTAGAAGCTGAGCATGGAAGAGTGCTAGAATATGTAAATGTAGAAATGATATTGGAGGGGTATTCAGCACGCGTAATTAGAGAGTGGTATACACATATTGGTGGTGCACCAACTAGATTACAGGCAAGCACAAGATATGTTGATTATGGAGAGTTTAAGTATATTATTCCAAATTCAATAAAGAGTAATGAGGATGCCTTAAGGTTATATAAAAAACATATGGAAGGGATAAAAGAACTTTGTTACCAATTCACAGAAGAATTCAATATTCCTAGAGAAGATGTAGCATTATTTTTACCACTTGGAATGGAAACCAGAGTTGTAGATAAAAGAAATTTGAGAAATTTGATGGAGATGAGCCATCAAAGGCTATGTACGCGTGCCTATTGGGAGTATCGTGAACT
>ENA-UEPG01001957-UEPG01001957.1-human-gut-metagenome-genome-assembly--contig:-NODE-1957-length-14175-cov-3.878068_pt1 | contig 14175 bp, 10 predicted proteins | sample MGYA00242893_ERZ507902 | MGnify/ENA primary metagenome ERZ507902 (study PRJEB26167, sample SAMN06115491) | human gut metagenome | host: Homo sapiens | place: China:Gansu | collected 2015-04-23... | reverse complement strand
TATCAAACCGCAGAATATCATGATCTCCACTTAGGGAAAAGTAAAAGTAACAGATTTTGGTATTGCGCGGGCAGCAACATCAAATACGATCAGTTCGGATGTGATGGGATCCGTACATTATTCTTCTCCGGAACAGGCGAGAAACGGATTTGTGGATGGCAAGAGTGATATCTATTCACTGGGTATCGTGATGTATGAGATGGTGACAGGACGTGTTCCGTTTGACGGAGATACGACAGTTGCCGTTGCAATCCAGCATCTGCAGGAAGAGATAGTACCGCCAAGTGTTTATGCACCAAATCTTCCAATCAGTATGGAAAAGATCATCTTAAAATGTACGCAGAAGAATCCGGACAGACGCTATGAGTCCATGACAGCGCTGCTTGCAGATTTAAGAAAAGCGTTGATCAGCCCAAATGAAGACTTCGTTGTGATCGCACCGGTTTCCCAGGAGAAGACACGTGTGATCGGGGAAGAAGAGATCAATAAGATCAAGCAGGAAACAAGCAATATTTATCTCAGCGATGAGGATGTTGTGTCACATAATCAGAATCACAGAGACAAATTTGAAAAGCGTGACCGCTTCGAAGAGGATGACGAGGACGACGAAGAGGCATATGATGATGATGAACTCGAAGAGATGAATCCGAAAATGGATAAGGCGATCACGATCATGGGGATTGCTGCCGGTGTCATCATTGTCGCACTGATCATTTTTATTCTGGTAAGCTTCTTCGGAGATTTTAAATTCGGAGGATCTTCCAACAAAGCAAACACTGAGACATCCGAAACCCAGACAGACGGAATTGAAGTGCCGGATCTGAAGGGTCTTACATTCGACGAGGCAAAAGAGCAGCTCAATGCAAAGGGGCTCGGAATCAAGAATGCAGGAACCGTTGCATCTGACCAATATGGCGAGGGACAGATCGTAAGCCAGACACCGGATGCACTGACAAAGGCAGAGGCGAACACAACAGTGGAAGTTACCTTAAGCAGCGGAAAAGGAGAGGTTTCCGTTCCTTCCGTGACAGGCATGGATGAGACAACTGCTTACAATACACTGACAAATTCAGGATTTACTCCGGTAAAAGATTATGCATACAGTGCGGATGTCGCACAGGGAAATGTCATCGAACAGAGCCCAAATGCGGGATCGCTTGCAAAGTCAGGGGACAATGTCAAGATCGTGATCAGCCGTGGTGAAGAGCAGGCAGAGGCAACAAGTGTAGCAGTACCTGGCGTGACAGGACTTACCGAGGATGCAGCAAGATCTGCCATCCAGAATGTCGGTCTTGCCGTTGGTAATGTGTCAAGCGCCTACAGTGACAGCGTGGCAAGCGGACAGATCATTTCCCAGAGTCCGGTTGCAGATACAGCGGTGGATGCTGGAACCGCAGTTGATTTTGTGGTAAGTATGGGTGCAGAACCTGCACAGGAAGTAACGCCTACCACTTATAAGATCAATCTGAACATCAAAAAACCAAATAATGAATCCGTGGCAGCAGCCAATATTTATCTGTATGATGGAGCAGACGGAACAGGTAATATCTTAGAGCAGTGGACGAACCAGTCTATCTCCTTATTCGGGGAGGAAGGTCTCAGCATTTCCAAATCCGGAATGTTAGCATCCAGCGGTTCATTAAAGATTGACTGGCTTGGAGCAGATGGACAGCAGCTTGGATCATCCCAGATCGTGTCTCCAATCTCATTCAAGGCAGAATAATAACAAAAGGTAATATATGCAGGGAAAGATTGTAAAAGGAATTTCCGGGTTCTACTACGTTCATGTAGGAGAACCCGGAATTTATGAATGTAAGGCAAAAGGTGCGTTCCGCAATCAGAAGATCAAACCGTTGGTCGGAGATGATGTGGAGATTGCGATTGTTGACGAAGAAACAAAAAAAGGAAACATTGAAAAAATCCTGCCGCGGAAAAATGAACTGATCCGCCCGGCAGTTGCGAATATCGATCTGGCGCTGATTATTTTTGCAGCGGCAAAACCGCAGCCAAACTTTAATCTGTTAGACCGTTTTCTGATCATGATGGAATATCAGGATGTTCCTGTGACAATCTGTTTTAACAAAAAAGATCTGTTAGAAGAACAGGCGATTGAGGAATTTGCGGGTGTATACAAAAAGTGTGGCTATTCCGTTCTCTATACCAGCGCGGAAAAAGAAGAAGGAATCCGTGAACTGCATGAACTGTTAGATGGCAGGACAACAGCGGTCGCGGGACCTTCCGGCGTTGGAAAATCATCACTGGTCAACCGTCTCCAGCCAAATGTGCAGATGGAGACCGGAAGTATCAGCAGAAAGATTGAGCGTGGAAAGCATACGACGCGCCATTCGGAGATCATACCGATCGCGGCAGACACATACATTATGGATACACCGGGATTCAGTACACTATATATTCCGGGATTTGAGAAAGAAGATCTGCAGAATTTCTATCCGGAATTCAAAGAGTATGAGCCATATTGCAGATTCAAGGGATGCAGCCATATCAGCGAGCCGGACTGCGGGGTGAAGGAAGCTCTGGCAGAGGGAAAGATCAGTCCGCTGCGGTATGAGAACTATAAGCTGCTTTATGAAGAATTGAAAGATGTAAAAAAATATTAGAAAAGATATTAAAAAAAGATATTAAAACATCATTTTGCAGGAGAATTATGTTTTCAAAATTACTTTGGAGGAAAAAGTTATGAATTGTTTATCACCATCCATTTTATCAGCAGATTTTGCAAATCTGGGAGAACAGGTGAGAATGTTGGATGAGGCAGGCGCACAGTATGTACATATTGATGTGATGGATGGAATGTTTGTGCCAAGCATTTCATTTGGTATGCCGGTCATCAAGAGTATCAGAGAGTGCAGCGACCGTATTTTTGATGTGCATCTGATGATCGAGGAACCGGGAAGATATATTGATGATCTCGCAGAAGTGGGAGCGGATCTCATCACAGTACACGCCGAGGCGTGTAAACACTTGGATCGCACGATCGAGGCAATCAAAGAAAAGGGACTGCTTGCAGGTGTGGCATTAAATCCGGCAACTCCGTTGTCTGCGATTGAATGGATACTTCCAAAGGTTGACATGGTGCTGATCATGTCTGTTAACCCGGGATTTGGAGGACAGAAGCTGATCCCTTACACAGTTGAAAAAGTCAGGGCGTTAAAGAAAATGATCGACGAGAGGGGACTTAAGACTGACATCGAGGTAGACGGCGGCGTGAATCTTGAAAATGTGACAGAAGTCATGGATGCCGGTGCCAACATTATCGTGGCTGGCAGTGCAGTGTTCAAGGGCGACATTTCTGAGAATGTGGAACGTTTTTTAGATGTATTAAAGGAGTAGTATGAGACATTGCATCATTGTGGTAGGCGGACATATCAATGACATTTTTGCAAAAGAGTTCATAGAAAAGGAAAGACCGGAGCTTTGCATTGCGGCAGATTCCGGGATGAACTTTTTCTATCGGAATAAGTTGACCCCGGACTGGATCATCGGAGATTTCGATTCAGCATCCAGTGAGGCGTTAGATTATTTCGGCGGACAGCCTGATATTTCCTGGATCAGGTTAAACCCGGTCAAAGACGATACAGACACGGAATCGGCGATCCGGAAAGCAATTGCGCTTGGAGCAGAGAAAATTACGCTGCTGGGAGCAACCGGAACAAGAATTGACCATCTGCTTGGAAATATTGAACTTCTGGGGATCGGACTGCAGAATCATATTCCGGTCGAAATTCTGGATGAGAGAAACAGAATCCGTATGATCGGGACAGGAATCACGCTTGAGAAGGAAAAACAGTTTGGAAAGTTTGTTTCCCTGATCCCTTATACCAATGTCGTAAAAGGTCTTACACTGACCGGTTTCAAGTATCCTCTGGATCACTATGATTTAAAGGGGTTCTGTTCGCTTGGTGTGAGCAATGAGATCATTGCGGAGCGTGCAGAGATAACATTTGAAGAGGGAATTTTGATTGTGATCGAGGCGAGGGACTGAGGATAGCCTGATTGCTGATAACAATAAAACAACAAAAATTGATTTTAAGGTTTAAAAAATGAGGCTGATATGGTATAATACAAGACTGTATCAGACTCTTTTTGCTTGCGAAGCAGAAGGAAATTCATTTTACAAACAAAGATTGAAAAGAAAGAAAAATCAGGTGTAGTAAAATAACATAGAAAGGCGAAAATCCTTGAAAACAAAGGATTTTCAGACAGGTATAATAAGATATGAAATTAGGAATCGTCGGACTTCCAAACGTTGGAAAGTCCACATTATTTAATTCCCTGACCAAAGCAGGTGCATTATCCGCAAACTATCCATTCGCAACGATCGATCCGAACGTCGGAATCGTTTCTGTACCAGATGAGAGAATCGTAAAACTCGGTGAACTTTACCATACGAAGAAGGTAACACCGGCTACCATCGAATTTGTGGATATTGCAGGACTTGTAAAGGGAGCCAGCAAGGGCGAGGGACTTGGAAACCAGTTCCTTGCAAATATCCGTGAGGTAGATGCTATCGTACATGTGGTACGTTGTTTTGAGGATACCAATATTATCCATGTGGACGGATCTATCGATCCTGCAAGAGATATTGAGACGATCAATCTGGAACTGATTTTTTCTGATATTGAGATTCTTGACAGAAGAATTGCAAAGATTTCCAAACAGGCAAGAATGGACAAGACACTTGCAAAAGAACTGGAACTTGTAGAGGCTGTCAAGGCACATCTGGAAGCAGGTAAGATGGCAAGATCTTTTGAAGTACCGGATGATGAAGACGCGGAAATCTGGTTCAGGGGTTATAACCTTCTGACTGCAAAACCGACCATTTACGCAGCAAATGTTGCAGAGGATGACCTTGCGGATGATGGGGCATCCAACCCACATGTTGCAAAAGTGAGAGAGATGGCAAAGGAAGAGGGCGCAGAGGTATTTGTGATCTGTGCGCAGATCGAACAGGAACTTGCAGAACTCGATGAGGATGAGAAAAAGGAATATTTAGATGACCTTGGCGTGACCTCCAGCGGTCTTGATAAACTTGTAGCAGCAAGCTACAGTCTGCTTGGTCTTATCAGTTTCCTTACAGCAGGAGAAGATGAGTGCCGTGCATGGACGATTAAGAAAGGCACAAAAGCACCACAGGCAGCAGGTAAGATCCACACAGACTTTGAGCGTGGATTTATCAAGGCTGAGGTTGTAAATTATCAGGATCTTTTAGACAATGGAAGTCTTGCAGCAGCCCGTGAAAAGGGAATTGTCGGCATGGAAGGAAAAGAGTACGTGGTCAAAGACGGAGACGTTATTTTATTCCGCTTTAATGTATAAGAGATAAAAAAACGCATATCATTTTTCGAGGGAATGTTTCGGAGAATGGTATGCGCTTTTGTGACTTGACAGAAAAAGAAGTGATAAACGTCTGTGACTGCAAATGCCTTGGAAATGTTCATGATCTCGATATTGACGAATGTGATGGAACGATACGGGCGTTGATCGTTCCGGGGCCGGGAAAATGGTTCGGCTGTTTTTGCAGGGAGTTTGAACTGTTTATTCCGTGGTGTAAGATCGTCAAAATCGGACCGGACATCATTTTAGTTGATATTGATGAGAAAGAGGCAAAACACAAGGTTTAAAGAGAAGAAAACAGGAGAGACAATGTTAGATCAGAGTGTATTTACAGAGACAATCCATGAGGTGGCAGAGATTATCCGCACTTCTGCGACACCGTTATCAAAAGAAGAGATCTTAAGCTATTTCAAAGAGATGGAGTTGAACGAACAGCAGGAAAACATGGTTTTAGAGTTTCTGCTGACACCACATGAGGAAGAAGAAGCGGAAGAGGAAACTGAAGAGGCCGAAGGCGGAGAGCAGGAAGCAGCAGACTGGCAGGAAACGTCAGATGCATCTGTGCTGGCACAGAATGATCCTGGCAAAAAAGAGGAAAAAAACGCAGAGCCGGATGTTTTACCGGAAACTAAGGTATTTCAGATGTATCTGGAGGAGATCAGCAGTCTTCCGGTATATTCCGGGAAGAAGCAGGAAGAAATGTATCAGAAACTTTTAGCAGGGGATGAGTCCGTGATCAATCCAATCTCTGACAGCTGGATGATAAAGGTGTTAGAGACCGCCAGAAAGCTTGCAGTGACCTCAGAGGGCTTTGAGGATGTCATTCAGGAAGGAAATATGGCACTTTTTTTAAAACTGACAGAACTTTGCGGATGTGAGGAAAAAACAGATGTTGAGGCAGAATTACAGGGCGCAGTGGAGACAGCCATGAAATCATCCATTCTTGCGGAAGAAGGCGAGGATGAGGATGAGAAGGCTATGGTCGGCAAGCTGGCATTAGTCAACGAGGCAAAGAAGTATCTTGCAGAGGAGAATGGCAGGGAAGCAACTGTACAGGAACTTGCAGCATATACACAGTTGACAGAAGAGGAACTTTCTGATATCCTCTTATTGATCCAGAAAGCGGATCAGAAGGACAAATAGCATATAGAATCCAAAACCAATATTGGAGTGGACTTTTCTGGAGCAAAAGGCTCTATTTTTCGCCACACGACTGAATTGAACAGTTGTGTGGCATTTTTTTGCGCTAAAACAGATATTTCAGCGTATGTGAGTAAGATTAAATGACAGAAAGAAAACAGAGGAGAAAAAGAGAAGATGGATCAGGAATTTATGAAAGAAAAACCGGTAATGCCGCTGGTGATCTCCATGGCGCTGCCGATGACATTTTCCATGTTAGTGAATGCATTATATAATATCATAGACAGCTACTTTGTGGCGCAGATCAGTGAGGATGCGATGACAGCGTTATCGTTAGTATTTCCGTTACAGAATCTGGTCAATGCAGTGGTCATTGGTTTTGCTATCGGAATAAATGCTACGATGGCTTATTATCTTGGGGCACAGAAACAGCAGCTGGCAGATAAAACAGCATCGCTTGGCATGTTATTGAATATGCTGCATGGTCTGGTGCTGGCTGCCATCTGTATTGCAGTTATGCCAGCCTTTTTAGGGATGTTTACAAAACAGGTCGGAATTATCGGAATGGGGGTACAGTACTCGGATATTGTATTTTTATTTGCAGTGCCAAATGCGGCAGCGCTTTGTTTTGAAAAAATATTTCAGGCAGTTGGACGCATGAAAACATCTATGTTTTGTATGCTGCTTGGCTGTGTGACCAATATTGTGCTTGATCCACTGCTGATTTTTGGAATTGGGATTTTTCCTGCAATGGGAATCCGGGGAGCGGCACTTGCAACCGGAATCGGACAGATCGTGTCACTGGCAGGGTATCTGACCGCATATTACTGGAAACCGATTCCTGCCAAAGTGAAGGTCAGAAATATGAAGCCGGAGAAGCAGCTTTGCAAAAAAGTGTATTCTATCGGAATCCCTGCAACGTTAAGCCTTGCGCTGCCTTCAGTCCAGGTGTCTGCATTAAATGCGATACTGGCTGTTTATTCTGCAAGTTATGTTCTTGTATTGGGTGCTTATTTCAAATTACAGACATTTTTGTATCTGACTGGAAATGGTGTGGTACAGGGGATGCGTCCATTGATTGGATACAATTATGGAGCAGGAGAGTCAAAGAGAGTGAAAGAGATTTTTCGGTCAGCATTGTTCCTGATCGTAATAGTGATGGTGATCGGTACGATTCTCTGTATGGCAGTGCCACAGGCGCTGATCGGTCTGTTTACAGGAAATCCTGAGACAATCCGGCTAGGCAGGGAGGCACTCAGGCTCATCAGTATAGGATTTATCGTGTCATCGGTTTCCGTCACGGTATCCGGCGCTTTGGAGGGGCTTGGAAAAGGGAAGGAATCGTTAGTCATTTCATTACTGCGTTATATCGTGGTGATTTTGCCGCTGGCATTTATTTTAAGCCGCCTTTTTCAGGCGGCTGGTGTATGGCACGCGTTCTGGATCACGGAATTTGTTTCAGCAGTGATCTCATGGATCATATGCAAAAAAGAGATTTTTCAGTGAGGCACATCCAGCAATGTTTCAAACTGGTCGATCGGAACAGGTTTGGAATAAAAATAACCCTGATACCAGGTCGCACCAAATTGATGAATGTAGTCGCTTACCTCCTGATTTTCAATTCCCTCGATACAGGTTTCGGTATTGGTACGGTTTGCGTAATCAACGATCGACTGTACCATAGCCTGATTCTGTGGCTTTTGTTCAATATCTTTGATAAAACTCATATCGACTTTCAGCTCATCAACAGGTAATTCCAAAGCAAGACTTAGGGAGCTGTTACCGGTTCCAAAATCATCCAGTGCAATTTTAATCCCCTTTGAGTGAAAGAAATTGACTTCATTTTTCAGAAAAGTCACATCGAGATCCCGGCAGCGCTCAGTCAGTTCCAGACACAATTCCTCCGGTCTGGCTCCGGTTTCTTTTAAAATCGTCATGACAGAGTCACGAAATTCTTTTCGCGACAATTGAGCGGCAGAGATGTTGACGTTTACGAAAAAGTGTGGGATCTTATCACGAATCCTGCCAATATCCTTTAATGCGGTGCGTAAGATCCAGTTGCCGAGGTCAAAGATACATGGATCTTCCTCTAGCCACTCCATAAATATTCCTGGAGAGATGAGACCGTAGGGTTCTAATTCCCATCGTATCAGTGCTTCCATGCCACGGATCTTTCCGGTCTTTGTGTCTGCTATCGGCTGGTAGAACAGGCGGAATCCCTCAAAATGGCTGGTCGCACACTGGTGGATCAGACCGATCAGCTCAAACTGTTTTTCGTTGTTGCCACAGATCTCATCGTTAAAAATGACGAGATCGCCATGATGTTCATAGCGTGAATGATTCTGCGCATAGGTCAGACGGCTGCGGACAGCATTCGTTTCTTTCATATAGGGTTCTAAGAAAATGGCCCCTGCAGAGATCTTGATCGGAATCCGTTTTCCGTTCACTGCAATGGTGTTTGCCAGTGTATCCTCGATGAAAGCGAAAATGCTATGGAGCTCTGTTTTGGATACTTTGTCGAAAACAAGCACAAATTTCGCACCGGACAGGCGGTAGGCATAACCGATATTGCGTACCATGTGTAAAAGGCTTTGTGCCACTTTGTTCAGAATCTTATCTGCAAAAGCTGCCCCATACATGACATTGATATGGCTGAACTGATCCAGCCCGATCTTTAAGAGTGCGGCAGGACGTGTGTTATCAAGTAATTGGGTGATACAGCGGTTCAGTGCCGGTTCCGTATAGAGACCTGTGACAGAGTCCACTTCATCAGAAATTCCATAATTATCATAGCGGATAATGATGATAAAAGGCTGCTTTTGTTCATCATAAAGTACACGCGCCATGGCGTTGAAACGGTTGTAGGAATCGCCATCCTGAATCCGGTATTCCCATGCGGTATCCAGATTTTTACCGTCAACCCGTTCTTTAAAACCACGTTTGAAAGTGGCAACATCATCAGGATGGATCTTCCGGTTTGCCTTTTCCATGCTGCGGATCGTATAATTTTCTTTCATGCCAAAATAATCCATCGCCCGTTCGGACCACCAGGTGATTCCGGTCCGAAGGTTTGTGATGGAAAGATATGATTTTTTGGAAAGAGAGGCGATCGCTTTTATCATATCTGGAAAAAGCCGGTCGATCTCTTCCCAGAAAATCTGTTCATGATTGTCAGTTTTATCGTTTTTCATTCATTTTCCCCGATTGACATACGCACGCATGTCTGTTCACAATGTACACGTAATCAATAACTAATAAAGCTGTTTATGATTATAGCATAAAACAAATTAAATTTCGAGTTTTTTCGTATTAATTCAAAGTATCTTTTTTCAGGTTCTTATTTGCAGTTGAGAGCATGAGTTTAATACGGTTCAACTGGTTTACTTCACTTGCACCCGGATCGTAGTCGATCGCAACAATGTTGGAATCCGGATAGCGGTGCCGTAATTCCTTGATAACACCTTTTCCTACAACATGGTTCGGCAGGCAGGCAAATGGCTGCGTGCAGACAATGTTCGGAGTGCCGGTATGGATCAGCTCTAACATCTCACCGGTTAAGAACCATCCTTCACCGGTCTGGTTACCTTCGGATACGATATCCCTTGCATATTTTGCAAGATCCTCAATGTGTGCAGGTGGAGTAAAATGTTTACTCTTCTTAAATTCATCAACCGCAGCAGAGCGCAGCCACTCAAAGAACCTGATGCCAAGGCGTCCGATACGTTTGGATTTCTGGCTGAAACCGAGGTTATCTGCCTTAAAGCCTGTGTTGTAGAAGCAGTAGAGCAGGAAGTCGGTAAGGTCAGGAACAACAGCTTCTGCACCTTCGGATTCTAACAGGTCTGCAAGATAGTTGTTGGCAGCCGGATGGAATTTCACCAAAATCTCACCGACTATGCCGACACGCGGCTTTTTAATATCAAGACGCGGGAGATTGTCAAAGTCACGGATGATCTCACGGCACATCTGCTTGTATTTTTTATGGGATAAAATCTTATCTTGTGTAATAAATGCAATGATCTTCTCTTTCCATTTTTCATGGAGTTCGTTGGCAGAACCGGGAACTGCTTCATAAGGTCTTGTGGCGTATAAACAGCGAAGGAAAATATCACCAAATTCCAGAGCGTAAAGTCCGTGCTGGATAAGCTTTGGAGTGAAAGTGAATCCCGGGTTGCTCTCTAAACCGCTCAAGTTGATGGAGATAACCGGAACATTCGGGTAGCCAGCCTTTTCCAGAGCACGGCGGATGAATCCGATGTAGTTACTTGCACGGCATCCGCCACCGGTCTGGGAGATTAAAATCGCAGTCTTATTCATATCGTATTTGCCGGATTTTACGGCAGCCATCAACTGGCCGACAACGATCAGGGACGGATAACAGGCATCGTTATTGACGAATTTTAATCCGACATCGACACATTCCCTTGCAGGAACATCTGGTACGACCAGATTGTATCCGGCAGCATTGAAAGCCGGCTCTAATAATTCAAAATGAATTGGTGACATCTGCGGGCAGAGAATCGTGTAGTTTTCACGCATCTCCTTCGTAAATACCACACGCTCATAACTTGCAGGCACGATCGTTCTTTTGGTCTGCTTTTTCTCGCGGACGCGGATCGCCGCGATCAGTGAACGGATACGGATTCTGGCAGCACCTAAGTTGTTGACCTCATCAATCTTCAGACAGGTGTAGATTTTGCCTGATCTGGTCAGAATATCGTTGACCTGATCGGTGGTAACGGCGTCAAGACCACATCCGAAGGAGTTCAACTGGATCAGGTCTAAGTCATCTCTTGTCTTTACAAAGTTTGCAGCCGCATACAGGCGGGAGTGGTACATCCACTGATCCATAACGATCAACGGACGCTCCGGCTGATGCAGATGGGAGACAGAGTCTTCTGTTAAAACGGCGATTCCATAAGAAGTGATAAGCTCCGGAATACCGTGGTTGATCTCCGGGTCAACGTGGTATGGACGTCCGGCGAGAACGATACCGCGTCTTCCGGTCTCTTCCATATATTTTAATACTTCTTCACCTTTTTTCTGCATTTCCATGCGGATAACAGCTAATTCCTTCCAGCCTTCGGAAACTGCATCACGGATCTCCGCTTCGGAAATGCCGAATTCAGAAGAACCAAATACCTTGATGAGCTGGGAGGATAAGGTGTCCTCATTTGTGAATGCCATAAATGGATTTAAGAACTTCACCTGACCGGAAGTGATCTCATCCACATTGTTTTTAATATTCTCTGCGTAAGAAGTAACGATCGGGCAGTTGTAGTGGTTGTTAGAATCCGGGAACTCATTTCTCTCGTATGGGATACACGGGTAGAAAATGAAATCCACATTCTGATGGATCAGCCAGGTCACATGTCCGTGCGTAAGTTTTGCAGGGTAACATTCGGATTCGGATGGGATCGAATCGATACCAAGCTCGTAAATCTTACGTGTGGAGGACGGAGAGAGTACCACGGAGAAACCTAGTTTTTTGAAAAAGACTGCCCAGAATGGGTAGTTCTCATACATATTCAACACACGTGGGATGCCGACGGTACCGCGGGCTGCTTCCTCTGCACTTAATGGTTCATAGTCAAAAATACGTTTGTTCTTATATTCAAAAAGGTTTGGAATGTTGTCTTTGTTCTTCTCTTTTCCAAGACCACGCTCACAGCGGTTGCCGGTAATATACTGACGGTTGCCGGAGAAACGGTTGATGGTTAAGAGACAGTGGTTCGTACATCCCTGACATCTTGCAAGCTTCGTGTCAAAAGTCAGTGCATTGATCTCGTCGATGGAGAGCATGGAGGTCTGATAACCTTCCTCATGGCGTTCCCTTGCGATCAGGGCAGCACCGAAAGCTCCCATAATACCGGCAATATCCGGACGGATACACTGGACACCGGCAATTTTTTCAAAACTTCGTAAAACGGCATCGTTGTAGAACGTTCCACCCTGTACCACAATGTTCTGACCAAGATCTTTTGCATCGGAAAGCTTGATTACCTTATATAGAGCATTCTTGATGACTGAGTAGGCAAGACCGGCAGAAATATCAGCGACGGATGCGCCCTCTTTCTGAGCCTGTTTTACTTTCGAGTTCATGAATACTGTACAGCGGGTTCCAAGATCGATCGGATTTTTGGCAAAAAGAGCTTCTCTGGCAAAGTCCTGCACAGAGAAATTCAAGGATTTTGCAAATGTCTCAATGAAAGAACCACAACCGGAAGAACAGGCTTCATTTAACTGGACACTGTCAACGGTCTGGTTTTTGATCTTAATGCATTTCATATCCTGACCACCAATGTCGAGGATACAGTCAACTTCCGGATCAAAGAATGCTGCGGCATAAAAATGTGCGACAGTTTCTACTTCGCCGTCATCTAATTTCAGAGCAGCCTTCTGTAACGCCTCACCATATCCGGTGGAGCAGGAGTGTACAATGTGTGCCTTTTCCGGCAGTTTGGAATAAATATCTTTGATCGCACGGATCGCAGTAGAAAGCGGGCTTCCGTTGTTATTGCTGTAGAAGGAGTACAGCAGAGAACCATCCTCACCGATCAGGGCAACTTTCGTTGTGGTGGAACCTGCATCGATACCAAGGTAGCAGTTTCCTTCGTAAGAAGCCAGATCTGCGGACTTTACATGATGTCCGTCGTGGCGTGTGCGGAAAGCATCGTATTCTGCCTGATCTTTGAATAAAGGATCAAGTCTTGCAACTTCAAATTCCATATGGATATCGGACTGAAGTTTTGTATGTAATCCTGCTAAAGTAGTTACTTTGTCCTCTTTATAGTTCAGTGCAGAACCGATCGCTGCAAAAAGATGGGAATTCAAAGGAGTGATCGCATGCTCCTCGTCTAAGTTTAAGGTACGGATGAATGCAGCCTTTAACTCGGATAAAAAGTGCAGGGGACCTCCTAAGAAAGCAACGTGTCCACGGATCGGTTTGCCGCAGGCAAGACCGCTGATCGTCTGGTTGACAACTGCCTGGAAAATGGAAGCGGATAAGTCTTCCCTGGTTGCACCTTCGTTGATCAGAGGCTGGATATCTGTCTTGGCAAACACACCGCATCTGGCGGCGATCGGATAAATTGCCTTATAATTCTTTGCGTATTCGTTCAGCCCGCTCGCATCTGTCTGGATGAGGGATGCCATCTGGTCGATAAAAGAACCTGTACCACCGGCACAGATACCGTTCATACGCTGTTCTACATTACCGCCCTCGAAATAAATGATCTTCGCATCCTCACCGCCAAGCTCGATGGCAACATCGGTCTGCGGTGCATAGTGCTGTAAAGCAGTGGATACGGAGATGACCTCCTGGACAAACGGCACGTCTCAATGTTTTGCAAGGGTGAGACCACCGGAACCGGTGATCATCGGGGCAATCTGCATATCCCCGAGCTGTTTATAAGCTTTTTCCACCAGCAGGGAGAGAGTTTCACGGATATTGGCGAAATGTCTCTCGTAATCGGAGAATAACAGGTTGTCATTCTCATCCAGCACAGCTACTTTGACTGTCGTGGAACCAATATCAATACCAAGTTTATGAAGTGTATTGTTACTCATATCTTTCCTCCAAATTATCTCTTGTAAATCAGATCTAGTAATACTTTTGGTTTTGGATGTGATCGTCAATATGTAGCAAATAACCAGTTAGATGCGTCCACTATAGACCGC
>ENA-UEPG01001944-UEPG01001944.1-human-gut-metagenome-genome-assembly--contig:-NODE-1944-length-14271-cov-4.555094_pt1 | contig 14271 bp, 11 predicted proteins | sample MGYA00242893_ERZ507902 | MGnify/ENA primary metagenome ERZ507902 (study PRJEB26167, sample SAMN06115491) | human gut metagenome | host: Homo sapiens | place: China:Gansu | collected 2015-04-23... | reverse complement strand
AGCAAGAGCGGCAGCATGAACGCCTGCCGCAACGACGGCGGCATTGTCCACACCCCCTACGGCGAGTATGTCATCGTCCTGATGAACAAGGACTTCCACGACATCATCGAGTACAATGACCATCCCTCCATGGTCTACGGTGCCCGGGTGTCCCGGATGATACTCGACCAGGTTTTGGCCTGCGAGGGTGAGCTGTACAAGTAAAATCGTGGAAGAAATAGGAATATTAAGAGGAATTATAACAATGAGTATTCAAATCAGCCTGCCGATGATGGCATTTCTGGTGTTCATGACCGGCTTTGCAGGCTTTATCGATTCGGCAGCGGGCGGCGGCGGACTCATCAGTCTGCCGGCCTATCTCTTCGCGGGCCTGCCGCCTCACTATACTTACGCCACCAACAAATTCAGCGCCGCCTGCGGCACGACGTTCGCCACAGCCAACTTCTTCAAGAACGGCGCGATGAACATCAAGGTGGGCATCCTCGCCGCCATCGGCAGCTTTGCAGGCAGTGCCCTGGGCGCGCACATCGTCCTGATGCTCAGCGATGAGGTGCTGCAGATGATGATGTTCATCATCCTGCCCATCGCGGCAGTCATCATCCTGTGGCAGCGCAACCTCCCGGAAGAGAACCGGGATGACGGCTCCCTGAATTTGAAAAAGGCCCTGCTGGCCCTTGGCATCGGCTTTGGCATCGGTCTGTACGACGGCATGGTGGGGCCTGGCACCGGGACCTTTGCCATCATCGCTTTCACCAGCCTGATGGGCTTCGACCTGCGCACCGCCAACGGCAACGCCAAGGTGCTCAACCTCGCCAGCAACTACGCCAGCCTCTTCACCTATCTGAGCAGCGGGCTGGTGGTCTTTCCGGTGGGCATCCCCTGCGCCATCAGCAACATCGTCGGCAACATCATCGGCTCTCACTTCGCCCTGAGAAAGGGCGCAAAGTTCATCCGCCCCATGATGCTCGTGGTGCTGGTGCTTTTGCTGGGCAAGCTCATCACGGATATGCTGTAAGTATAGCAGTTTGCGTTTTTAATGCACAAGCAACATCCGCAAACTGCATATCGCAAATATGCCATTTCGATAGGCACTATTTTTGAAAATTGCGATAAAAACAAAAAGAGGCTGCCGTGCAGATGCACAGCAGCCTCTTCCTATATACTCTTAGTCGATGACCAGCCCGTTATCGAAGAAGGCCAGACCAAACGCACCGGGACCGGCGTGGGTGCCGATGACGCAGCCGATCTGGCGCACCAGCGGCTCGGAAAGGCCGAGATTGTCTACCAGATAGGTCTGGATGGGGTTCACCTCGCGGGTGCTGATGGTGTAACCGGCCAGAGAGGGGAAACGGGGATTGACGCCGCCCAGCTCCTCGATCTTCTTGAAGAGGGCGACGTATGCGCCGGGCAGACCCCGGGCCTTGCCGGCCATGGCGACTTTGCCCTCCTTGATGGTGATGAGGGGCTTGATGCCCAGCATCCCGCCGGCCACGGCGACGGCGGCGGGCAGACGGCCGCCCTTGCGCAGATACTTCAGGTCGTCGATGGCGGCGACGAGGTGCAGGTGCTCCTTGGCGTGCTCGAGGGTGGCGGCGATCTGGACGGCAGACTTGCCTTCATCCCGCAGGTGTGCGGCCATACGCACCAGCAGACCCTCGCCGAGGCAGACATTGGTGCTGTCCACAAAGAGGACGTTGTCCACGTTGGCCAGGTCTGCGGCCAGCTTCGCACACTGATAGGTGCCGGACAGCTCATGGGACAGGAAGATGCCCACGACCTCGTCTCCGGCGGCAGCGGCCTCGGCGTAGAACTTTTCGAACAGCTCAGGGCTGGGCTGGCTGGTGGTGGGCAGCTTCTTGCAGCCGGCCATGTGCTCGTAGTACTCGCTGGGAGTCAGGTCCACGCCGTCCCGGATGACGGTGCCGTCCTCGAGGGTGACGTTGAGGGGGATGACGTCCACACCCAGCTGCGCGGCCTCGGCGGGCAGGATGTCGGATGCGGAATCGGTAAGAATGCGTATCATATAGTTCGTACCTCCATGGGTGCGTTCATCGTGTGTCTTTGGTAAAACGACAAATCCGTAAAAAAGTCGTACAAAGTATACCAGAACGCCGGGCGGTATGTCAATCTTTTGAGTGAAATTTCTTCGCATGAACGAAAAACTGCTTGCAAAACGGGGCGGCAGTATGGTACAATGTCCGCCGACAGGAGGGTGCGCCGTGAAAAGACTGATCAGGGAACCGGAAAAACCGTCTTTTCCGGCTCAGTGCCGGGTCCTGGCCGAGGCGGCGGTGCTCTGGGCGCTGCTGGCGGCGGGAGCACAGCTGCTGCTCCCGGCGGAAAAGACGGCTCTGCCCGAGGGCGCGGCCCTCGGGTGGGCTGCGCTGCGCATCTGCCTTGTGACCCCTCTGGCGGAAGAGCTTGCCTTCCGGGGCGGGGGGCTCTATCTTTTGCAGCCGCTGGGCGGCGCGGGGGCTGTGGTGGTGCAGGCGGTGCTTTTTGCGGCTCTGCACGGCAGCTGGACAGCTCGGGCCTATGCGCTGGGCATGGGGCTCATCTTCGGCTGGGCTGCCCGGAAAGCGAAGAGCGTATGGCCCGGCAGCGCGTTACATATTATAAATAACTGCCTCGTGTTTGCCGCACGGCTGGCAGAAAGGGGAATGGGATGACCGATTTTGAGCTGATGGGCGCGGCGCTGGAAGAGGCCCGGAAGGCCGCTGCGCTGGGCGAAGTGCCGGTGGGCGCGGTCGTGGCGAAGGACGGAGAGATCATCTCTGCCGCCCACAACACCCGCGAGACGGAGAAAAACGCCCTCCACCACGCGGAGCTGCTGGCTATCGACGCGGCCTGCAAAAAGCTGGGCGGCTGGCGGCTGTGGCAGTGTGAGCTGTTCGTGACGCTGGAGCCCTGCCCCATGTGCAGCGGCGCCATCATCAACAGCCGCATCAAGCGGGTGGTGTACGGCGCCGCCGACGTCAAGGCGGGCTGCTGCGGCTCGGTGACAGACCTCTTCGCCCAGCCCTTCAACCATCACCCCGTCATCGAAAAGGGACTGCGGGCCGATGAGGCACAGCAGCTTTTGCAGGAATTTTTCGTTTCACTGCGGGCCAGGCGGGCCGCAAAGCCCCGCTGGAAGCCGCCCGTGACCCCCTGAATCTGTGAAAAAAGTGGGAACTGCGTGAAAAAATCACCGGTGACCACTTTATTTTTTCGCCCGATTGTGCTATATTATTCAATGGAAACTTGTCGAAACCACACAAATGCCGCCGGGCGCGCCGCAGAGCCGGCCTAGACCGGAAAAAGTGAGCAGAGCGCAGCTCCGGCGGGGTGGGGGAAGCTGTTTCCTTTCCCGCCGCAGAGGCTTTGACACGAAGAGGCGCTGCGGCCGAAAATAGTGGACAGGAGGGTTTGACTCTTGTACAACGACGAATTTGAGCTGACATTTGACCTTGCAGACGCCGGGCCGAAGACAGAACAGCGCAGGCCGACCCTGCCCGAGCCGGAAGAAGCGGCTGCGGCCGCACCGCCGGTGCAGGAAACGAGGGAAACGCCGGTCAGCGCTGCGCCGGAGAACACGCCGGAACCGGAATGCGAGCCGGAACCTGCGGCAGAGCCCCAGAGCACTGCCCCGGCGGCGAAGGGGCGCACCGTCCTCATCTCGGGCGGCGACCGGGGCATCGGCGCAGCAGCAGCCCGTGCATTCTACGCGGCGGGCTGCCGGGTGGCAGTGTTCTACCACACCAACGCCGAGGCCGCCGCAGCGCTGCAAAAAGAGCTGCCGGGCGTACTGGCCATCCAGTGTGACGTGGCCAGCCGGGCCAGCTGTGAGCTGGCCTTCCGCGCCGCCGAGCAGGCGCTGGGCCGGGTGGATGTGCTGGTGAGCAACGCGGGCATCGCCCAGCAGAAGCTGTTCACCGACATCACGCCGGAAGAGTGGCAGCGGATGCTGGACGTCAACCTGACCGGTGCGTTCAACCTCTGCCAGCTGGCCCTGCCCGGGATGATACGCCGCAAAGCGGGCCGTATCCTCACCGTGAGCAGCATGTGGGGCCAGACCGGCGGCAGCTGCGAGGTACACTATTCCGCCGCCAAGGCGGGCCTCATCGGCCTGACCAAGGCGCTGGCAAAAGAAGAAGGTCCCAGCGGCATCACCGTGAACTGCGTGGCCCCCGGCGTCATCGACACCGATATGATGGCCTCGTTCACTGCTGAGGACAAAGCGGCGCTGGCCGAAGAGACCCCCGTGGGCCGTCTCGGCACCGCCGAAGAGGTGGCAAAGCTTCTGCTGTACCTCGCCGGAGAAGACGCCGGCTACATCACCGGCCAGGTGTTCGGCGTCAACGGAGGTCTTGTGATCTAAGAAGCAAGGCCGAAACTATGAGACAAGTTCACTTGCGGGGCGCTTCCCCCGCAGTGAGAAGGAGAGAGCGAAATGGGCATGACTTTGAAGGAACTGTTGACGAAAGGCGAAGGCACCCTGTCGGCACAGGAGGCCAAAACTTTGGCTGCACAGTGCAGGATGGATGTGGAAACGCTCTATACGCTCCTTGAAGAGCGCGGCATCAAGATCATCGAGGATGAGGCCGACGCCGATGTGAATCTGGACGTGGACAGCATCATCGCCGAGGTGGAAAACGCCGAGAACAACAGCGACGAGCTGGGTCTGGGCGGCGACGACGAGGAAGAAGCCGCCGAGGAGAACCCCGCCGACCTGAAGGCTGCGATGGATGAGCTGCTGGACGACCCCGTCAAGAACTACCTCAAGCAGATCGGCCAGATCCCTCTGCTGAGCGCGGAGCAGGAAGTTGACCTGAGCAAGCGCATCCACGCCGGCGCCGAGGCTGCCCATATCCTGCAGGCCGACCGCCAGAAGTACGGTGCGCCCGAGTACATCAAGAAGAACAGCGCCCGCTTCTCGTTCGAGGAAGACGAGAACAGCCGCAGCTACACCGAGGACATCGACGAAGAGGGCAGCGAGAAGCCCAGCGTGGACGCCGAGGAAAAGGCCGCTGAGGAAGAGGCCATGGAGGCTGTGGAGAACGGCCCCCTGACCGAGGAGCGCCGTCAGGAGCTGCTGAAGACCCGCCGCGACGGCCTGAACGCCCGCCGCAGCCTGAGCGAAGCGAACCTCCGTCTGGTGGTCTCCATCGCCAAAAAGCACGTGGGCCACAATCTGGCCTTCCTCGACCTTATCCAGGAGGGCAACATCGGCCTCATCAAGGCGGCTGAGAAGTTCGACTGCGACCGCGGCTTCCGCTTCTCCACCTACGCCACCTGGTGGATCCGTCAGGCCATCACCCGCGCCATCGCCGACCAGGCCCGTACCATCCGCATCCCGGTGCACATGGTCGAGACCATCAACCGGATGCGTCAGGCCACCAACCAGCTGGTCTACCAGAACGGCCACGAGCCCACCCCGGAAGAGCTGGCAAAGGCCATGGACATGAGCGTCGAGCGTGTGCGTGAGATCCAGCGGATGGCACAGGAACCCGCCAGCCTGGAAAGCCCCGTGGGCGAGGAAGAGGATTCCTCTCTGGGCGATTTCGTCGCCGACGAGAACGCCGAGGCTCCCGGCAAGGCTGCTGACCGTGCCATGGTGGCCCAGCAGATCAATCAGGCTCTCAAGAGCCTGACCCCCCGTGAAGAGAAGGTCATCCGTCTCCGCTTTGGTCTGGACGATGGCCGTCCCCGCACGCTGGAAGAGGTGGGCCGCGACTTCGGCGTCACCCGTGAGCGCGTCCGCCAGATCGAGGCAAAGGCCATCCGCAAGCTGCACAGCCGCCAGTGCGGCGGATGTCAGCTTCAGGCCATGAGCTATGAAGAACAGTTAAAGTTTAAGGAAAACAAAGTACGCAATAATTTAAGCCGCATCGGCGGACTGACCGAGATTCCGATGGAGCCGATCATCGGCATGGAAGAGCCCTGGCGTTACCGCAATAAAGCACAGTTCCCGTTTGGAAAAGATAAAAACGGACGCATCATCACAGGCTTTTATGCAGGCAGGACCCACGCTATCATTGAGCAGGAGGACTGTCTGCTTGGTGTGGAAGAAAATCAGCCGATCCTGGACTGCATCCGCGGTTTTATGGAAGAATATCATATCGCGCCCTATGAGGAAGAAACCCATAAAGGACTTGTCCGCCATGTGCTGATCCGCAAGGGCTTTACCACGGGAGAACTGATGGTCTGTCTGGTATTGAATGGCGATGTGGAGAAACTAAAGGCACCGGAGGTGCTGGTGGAGCGCCTGGTGAAGCTCTTCCCTTCCCACATGGCAAGCATTTCCTGCAGTATCAATCGGGAAAAGACCAATGTCATCATGGGAAAAGAGATTGTAAATCTTGCCAGAAACACAGAATATGATCTGATATTGATGGATATCGAAATGGAGACAATGAATGCAGGTATTCTGGCAACACAGGAAATACGGGAGGCTGACCCGGAAGCCGGAATTATTTTTCTGACAGCACATGAGACCCGCGAGATGATCGTGACAGCCATGGGTGCAGGAGCACTTGATTATATTGTAAAAGGATGTGAGGATGAAGAAATACTTTACCATGTCCGCTGTGCTCTCAAAGGGAATCCAATTATGTCAAATAAGATCCATGAGACTGTGATGCAGGAATATGCCAGACTTCAGCAAAGTGAGAAAAGTCTGCTTTTTTTTATAAATAATATTTCAAAACTTACTGCAACAGAACGTGAGATGATAAAGTTGCTTTTACAGGGGTATAAGGTACATGAGATTGCAGAAGCACGCAGTGTGGAGGTAAGTACGATAAAGACACAGATCAAAGGTCTGCTTCGCAAATTTGGTTGCAGCAGAACAAAAGAGATCGTGCAGATTATAAGAGAATTGAATATTGAACACTTGTTTTAGGATGAATTACATGGTATTAAAATTAGGAAAAAGTTTATAAAAAAGAACGCAAACGTTTGATAAATGTTTGCGTTCTTTTTTACGAAAACTGTGTTAAAATAAAGGCACAAAACAGAAGTATGTAATACATGATAGAACAATAAATCTGCAAGAAAAAGGAGAATACACAATGGGGAATAAGTTATATCTGGAATGTGGTTCCGGAATCAGTGGAGATATGTTTGTAGGAGCTATGCTTGATCTGGGAGCAGATCAGAAAAAAATGGAAGAGGCACTTCAAAGTCTTCCTGTAGATGGGTTTAAAACGGAGATTACGAGAGTGAAAAAATCAGGATTGGATGCGTGTGATTTTAATGTTATTTTAGATCATGCACATGAAAATCATGATCATGATATGGAATATCTGCATGGAGATCATCATGACGATCATCACCATGAAGAACACCATCACGACCATGAGAACCATTACCATGATGAACACTATCACGACCATGAGCATAGAAGTCCGGAGGATATTATTCACATTATCGGACATGCATCTATGACAGACAGTGCCAGAGAACTTGCATGCAAAATCGTAAAAATCCTTGCAAATGCAGAGGCAAAAGCACATGGTGTACCACTTGAACAGGTGCATTTTCATGAGGTCGGTGCGGTAGATTCAATTGTTGATATTGTTGCCGCTGCAGTATGTGCAGACAGTTTAAATTTTGATGAAGTTTATATCCCTCAGTTAAATGAAGGAAGAGGAATGGTGCGATGCCAGCATGGTCTGCTTCCGATTCCGGTTCCGGCAGTAGCGAATATTATAACAGATCATCATTTGAAATTGCATATTACAAATGTAGATGGAGAGTTAGTGACACCGACAGGAGCAGCGATTGCCGCCGCACTTCGCACGAGTGAACAGCTCCCGGAGCAGTTTGTGATAGAGAAAGTAGGAATAGGTGCAGGAAAAAGAGAATATGAATGTGTCGGGGTATTGCGTGCAATGATGATTGCCTGATCAGACAGCAGTATGAAAATATGAGAGAATGAAAGAAGGGGATTGCGCAAAAGCGATAGAAGCCAATTTTTGTGAGTAGTTACTGAAAGTAACCTGAAAATATTGTATGAAATGTAAAAAAAATATTTTGTACTGGACAAATTGAGCAGGAAGTGCTATTAATAAATTATCCATTAAGTTAAAACTTTTAATAAAGTATCGAGTACAACAATATATGCCCTAACATAATTGTTGAATTGCAATAGTGCATAGATTTCTGGCTGGAACTATCCGGATAGAAGTGATTAAAAGGAGAGAAAATGGAAGATAAGATGTTATACAAAGACCCTAGTCAACCCGTAGATGTACGTGTGGAAGATTTGCTTTCCAGAATGACACTGGAAGAGAAAGCTGCACAGCTGTGTGGAGACCTTGCGGCATCCTTTATTGTAGATGGTAAATTAAGTCATGAAGCTTTGAAAGAAAAATTTAAGGATGGACATGGAAGAATTACGCAGTATTCATTAGTTGGTCTCGTGAGTCCAAAACAGATTGCAGAGATTACCAATGAACTGCAGGATTTTTTTGTAAATGAAACCAGACTTGGAATACCGGTTGCGTTGCAGTCAGAGAATTTGTGTGGATACCCGGGAGCAGGCGGAACACTTTTTCCGGCTCAGATTAATGTTGGATCAACATGGGAACCGGAACTGGCAGAAGAGATGAGTTCGATCATTGGACAGGAATCCAGAGCAGTTGGAATCACATCTGCTATGAGTCCGGTAATTGACGTATCCAGAGATCCGAGATGGGGACGTACTTATGAAACATATGGCGAGGATCAGTACCTGATCAGCCAGATGGGTATTCATTACGTCAGAGGTATGCAAAATCAGGGCGTAAGCTGTATAGCAAAACATTTTCTTGGATATGCCGAGACACAGGCAGGACTTAATACTGCGACTACAAGATTAAATGACCGCGAATTATATGAAGTATTTGCGACACCTTTTGAAGCTGCAGATAAAGAAGCAGGTCTTGATGCAATGATGGCAAACTATGCAGAGATTGATGGACTGCCGGTAATTGATAATAAGAAAATTGCAAGAGATTTACTTCGTGACACTATGGGATTTGAAGGGATGCTGACATCAGATGGAGCGGCAGTATTAAAAACATATAACTATTTTAAAGTTGCAAACAGTTATATGGAAGCTGGACTTCTTGCAAAGAAAGCAGGATGTGATACAGAAATCCCGGTTGGTGCATCCTACCGTAATCTTCCGAATTACGTCAGAAGCGGAGAACTTGATGAAAAACTAATCGATGAATCAGTTAGAAGAATCCTTACAATTAAATTTAAGCGGGGATTATTTGAGAATCCATATTGTGAAATTGAAAAACTGGAAGAAGCAATGCGAAATGAGGAAAAAGAAGAGGTCAGCAAAAAAATTGCACAGGATTCCCTTATACTTCTTAAAAATGATGGTGTCCTTCCAATCAAAAAAGGAACAAAGATTGCTGTGATCGGACCGCATGCAGACAGCCTCCGTTATCCGGTAAGCGGATATACTTATCCTGCTTATATCGAGATGATGGATGCAGGAAGAAAAAACAATGCATCAGTAACATTCAATGGAATTGCAGATGAACAGGCTAAGGCAGAAAAAGAAAAGGCACCAAAAGGACCATTTGAAACACTGTTTGATATGCTGGATGAGGAAGATGTAAAACAGCTGGACGATATGAACGGAGTTTTGAGAACGCTTCACACTAGAAGCTTAAAAGAAGTACTTTCAGATAGATTTGAGACAGTTTATGCACAAGGATGCGATATTATCGGAACATCAGAAGAAGGATTTTCAGACGCAGTGAAAGCAGCAAATGAGAGTGATGTTGTTGTCATGGCATTAGGTGGAAACTGCGGATGGGTTAATGTGACAGGCGGTGAGGGAAAAGATCGTCAGTCATTGGAACTTCCTGGTGTTCAGGAAAAATTATTAGAAACGGTTGCTGCAACAGGAAAACCTGTCGTGCTTGTTTTATATGGACCGGGAATTTTTTCTGTTAACTGGGCAGTAGAAAATGTCGCAGGAATTGTTCAGGCATGGATGCCGGGACCATTTGCAGGTGAAGCTGTAACAAATGTTCTTGATGGAAACTTTAATCCTGGAGGTAAGCTGAATGTAACAATTCCTAGAAGTGCCGGACAGATACCGATTTTTTATAATCATAAAAACGGTTCCGGATATGCATCGGGAAGCGATGCTACGAGTGCAGCTATTTTCAGTGGTGGATATACGGATGGATTGGGAACGCCATTATATCCATTTGGCTATGGGTTGAGTTATACAGAGTTTGCATTGGATCATTTCAAAATTGAAAAGACCGAGATTCCGACTGATGGAAAAATCGAAGTTTCCTGCACAGTAAGCAATATAGGTGCTGTTGCCGGAGATGAAGTAGTACAGCTTTATCAGGCATTCCACGGAGCACATGTCGTAAGACCTAATAAACAGCTTGCCGGATTTAAACGAGTTCATTTAAATGCAGGTGAGACAAAGAAGATTACTTTCAATTTGGATACAGCACAGCTTGGATATTATGACGAAGAGATGCAGTTTGTTGTAGAACCGGGACAGCTTGATATTATGGTTGGTACATCTTCAGAAGATCTTCCGTTCAAAGAGACAATTAGTCTGACTGGCGAGAAAATTTGTGTTGCAGGTAAGAGAAGTTATACCTGTGAAGTGGAAGAAAAATAAAATATGAAAAAAAGACCGAATATTATTATATTTAATCCGGATGAGATGCGTTATGATGCGATGAGCCATATGGGAAATCCAGCAGCAGAGACGCCATTTTTAGATGAGTTTGCAGGGAAGGATGCAGTTTCTTTCAGGAATGCTTACTGCCAGAACAGTGTATGCGTTCCAAGCAGATGCAGCTTTTTTACCGGACTGTATCCACATGTGCATGGTCATCGTACAATGAGCAGTCTTCTTCATCCGGGTGAATCAAATCTATTTTCAGAATTAAGAGAAAATGGATACTATGTGTGGATGAATGACAGAAATGACCTGTTTGCCGGGCAGATCGAAGGATGGGCAGAGTCGAATGCAGATGAGATTTATTACTGTGGACAGGTAAAACCGGCACCACGGGCAGTAAACAGGCAGGGAGAACGAAACGCAGACGTATATTCGCACTTTAATGGGAAACTAGGAACAGATGAGTCCGGAAGAAACTATACATCAGATGATGAGGCTGTTGATGCAGCTATCAAAAAAATCAGAGGATGGGAAAAAGAACAGCCTTTATGTATGTTTCTTGGGTTAAATTATCCACATGTTCCATACCAGATTGAAGAACCTTATTTTTCTGCGATTGACAGATCTAAATTGCCGGAACGTATCCGCTACGAGGACTGTATCGGAAAATCCAAAATGCTAGAGCTTATTCATGAGTATGAGCAAATGGAAGAATATTCAGAAACGGAATGGAATGAATTACGTGCGGTTTACCTGGCAATGTGCAAAAAGGTAGATGAGCAGTTTGATAAATTATGCCGGGAATTAAAAAAGGCTGGAATGTATGAGGATTCTCTTATCATTTTCTTAAGTGACCATGGCGATTATACAGGAGACTATAGTGTGACAGAAAAATCACAGAACAGTTTTGAGGACTGTGTTGTGAGAGTGCCGCTTCTTATAAAACCACCTGTATGGGAAAAAACAGATCCTGGTATAAGTGATGCCATGACTGAACTGGTAGACTTTTATGCAACAGTTATGGACTATGCTGATATAAAGCCACAAAGGACACAATTCGGAATAAGTCTAAGACCTGTGATTGAAGATCGTAGAAATGAAAACAGAAAATATGTCTTCTGTGAAGGTGGCAGACTGCCGGAAGAAAAGCATTGCGACGAGTTTCATGTGTCCGGTCCAAATGGTCCATCAGAGAAATTCGCATATTGGCCTAAAATGAAAGCTCAGACGGATGATGAAGCCCATGCGAAAGCAACAATGATACGAAGCACGGAATTTAAATATGTAAGCCGTATCCTGGGATCAGATGAATTTTATGATCTCAGAAAAGACCCACAGGAAAAACACAATTGTATTCATGAAAAGTGTTATGAAACTGAAATTACAAAGATGCAGATTGCACTTATGAAATGGATGCAGGAGACGGCTGATGTTGTTCCGTATGAACTTGACAGTCGTTTTACACCGGAAATGTTATGGAATAAGGTGAAAAGAATGTGTCCGAAGGGAAAAGAGGGCGAAGTTTGGCAAAAAATTAAAAGTGGCGTTACATTAGGACAATTAATGATGTATATGCAGACGATAAGAGCAGAGAAAACAGAATAATTCATTGAAACAGTAAAAGGCGTGATTTTTGTCACGCCTTTTACTGATTTTAACAAACGATATTAATAAACAATGCTGACATATATACAAATATCATACATTTTGCTTACAACAATTTGAAAATATGTTATGATAAATACAGTGAACGTACCGGTATATTGAGCCGGTTGAGATAAAATAATAGGAAAAGGATATCAAAGCATGGCAGGGAAAAAGGGAAACAGCTTATTGGAAACAAGAAGACGCAACCGTGTCTTGATCAAAAATATGATATTTCGGATGGAGAATGCGAGAAGGACTGCGATAGCCGAAGAATTAGGATTAACACTTCCGACAATTACAACGAGTGTAAACGAAATGCTTTCGGAGGGGATTTTAGAAGAAATACCCATAACAGATGGAAAACTTGTAAATAACATGGGAAGACGTCCGAATGCAATTGCATTCCGTGCAGAGGCAGCCTATGCAATTGGTGTGGAACTTGGCCCATATGCAACCAGGGCGGTTCTGATGAATTTAAGAGGAGAAGTTTTAGAACAATCAGAATATGAAAGTCCTGCTGAAAATTATGCAGGTATGCTTGAAAAGATAACTAATATCATAAACGAAATGGTGGATAAAGCAAAAGGCAGAAATCTGCTTGGAGTAGGGGTAGGACTACCGGGATTTATTGACAGAGAAAAGGGTGTGATCCGGAGCAATCCAAGAAAAGACTGGATGGGAAAACCATTTGCTACAGATTTAGAGGAGCGGATCCATCTGCCGATACTGATCGATAACAATGTCAGGCTTCGTGCTGTTGGACATGAAATGAGTATGCGTGGACAAAAACCGGATTCATTTGCATATTTTTTTGTTTCAAGAGGTGTTGCGTGTCCATTAATGTTGAAAGATGATGTGGTTTCAGGATATACAGCAGGAGCAGGAGAAATCGGCCATACAGTGATAAGCGTCGGCAAAGAACTTAAATGTGTGGATGATCTTGGCAGCGAAGGAGCAATTTTCAGAAATTGCCAGGAGGCAATGTTAGGAGGCAGGCTTCCGGAACTTAGAGAGCGTGTGCAGAAGGATAGGATACTTCGGATGGATCAAATCCTTGAAGTACAGGAACTGGGAAACCCTGAAGTCAATTCGATTATTGAACAGGCGATTGGTTAATTTGGAACAGCTTTTCGAGCAAATACAACGACAGATCAACCTTCAATTCGTATTCAATCATGAAGATGTTCAAGGCTACACGGTCAACATGAACATGAAAGGGAAAACCGTAGCGGAGATTCTCGATGCTGCTCTAGAAGGCAAGCCTCTGAAGTACAACATTCTGACTAATTATATCGTGATTTCACCGAAAACACAACAACCAGCGCTACAAGCAAAAGAGATTAAAATTACCGGAAAGGTTATGGATGAAAACAACGAAGCGCTCCCCGGGGTTTCCGTGTCTATCAAAGGAACCTCTTTAGGTGTGGCCACGGATATAGACGGGAAATTCACGTTATCCGTTCCCGATTCCAAAAATCTTGTATTGATCTTTTCTTTCATCGGGATGAAAACACACGAATTAAAACTAGATCCCGAGAAAACCGATTACACAATTATTTTACAAAACGATAATCAAGCATTGGAAGATGTTGTTGTTACCGGTTACGGCAACAAATCACAGGCAAGTTTCACAGGAGCGGCCCAGCCGATCACTAGAGACCAGCTGCTTCTTGCCGGGAACCGCAACCTGCTGCAAAGTTTACAGGCTTTTATCCCCGGTATGCAGTTAGTGGAAAACAATGAACGCGGTTCCGATCCTAACACCCGGCCGGAAATATTGATCCGTGGACGAAGTAGTTTCACCGAAGGCAGCAATATCCCCACGTTCATCGTAGACGGTGCGGAGGTTTCCGCGGATTACGTTTTCGACATGGATATTAACGATGTCGAATCAGCTACCGTGTTGAAAGATGCCTCCGCATCCGCTCTCTACGGGGCCAAAGCCGCCAATGGAGTTGTTGTCATCACCACCCGCCCGATGAGTG
>ENA-UEPG01001940-UEPG01001940.1-human-gut-metagenome-genome-assembly--contig:-NODE-1940-length-14299-cov-245.953101_pt1 | contig 14299 bp, 9 predicted proteins | sample MGYA00242893_ERZ507902 | MGnify/ENA primary metagenome ERZ507902 (study PRJEB26167, sample SAMN06115491) | human gut metagenome | host: Homo sapiens | place: China:Gansu | collected 2015-04-23... | reverse complement strand
AGTCGTTGCAGGCAGTGGGGACAAAACGTTTCTTCTTGTCCTGCAACTCAATGTTACACACTGCCACATCCCGATTGTCTGCCTGAATGACGGAACGGTCTGCCGTCAGGGAGATACGGGCAGGAGCACCGGTAGTCTCCACAGTACGGGCCAATATTTTTTTGCCGTTCTTATAGCCTACAGCCTTCACTGCACCGGGCTGGTAAACGGCTTTCCAAGAAAGATGACCGTTTCGGGGCATCGGTTTGCGCTCCAGTTTCTTGCCGTTCACGGTCAGTTCCACTTCATCGCAGTTGCTGTATACCCAAATATCAATGCTATCACCTTCGTGACCTTGCAGATTCCAGTGAGGAAGGATGTGCAGCACCGGCTCATCCGTCCACCAGGACTTCAGATACCAGGCTTCGTCCTTGGGAAAGCCACAGTAGTCCAGAATGCCGAATTGTGAGCCCGTAGCCGGGAACTTCATGGGGTTGGGCTCGCCGCGGTAGTCGAAACCCGTCCAATAGAAAAGACCCGCCAAATAGGGACGTTCGTCATAGAATTTCCAGCCACGCTCGATGCAGTTCAGCAGGCTGTCAGGTCCGTTCGGCTTGCGGTTGTGCGCCACCATGTGGCCTTTGTCGTGGGCATCGAAGTAGATGCCGCGCGTACCACAGCCCGTAGTCTCTTCCGAACCGAGCGCACGGCGGCCGGGATAATCCTTGCGGTGCTGCTCTACTGGATTCTGAAGGATGTAGTTATAACCGGCCACGTCTGCGGGAATCAAGATGGCAGGGCCACTGCTCGAAGCAACGGTCATGAGGCGCGTAGGGTCGAAACGGTGGCAATATTCGCGCATCGTGGCAGCAATGCGTGTACCGCTTTCTTTCCACTCGATGCCCCACTCCTCGTTGCCTACACTCCAAAGGATAATGCACGGATGGTTGCGGTCGCGGTCTATCATGCGTTTCAGCAGGCGAGTATGTTCCTCGTTGACACCCGTCAGACGGTTTTCTTCTATCACAAGGATGCCGAGGCTGTCGCAGGCATCGAGCATTTCGGGAGTCATCGGGTTATGGGAAGAACGGTAGGCATTGCAGCCGAACTTCTTCAGTTCCTTCAGTCGGTACACTTGCAGGGCATCGGGAATGCCGGCACCTACTCCGGGGTGGTCTTGGTGCATGTTCACACCTTTCAGTTTCAGAGGCTGTCCGTTCAAGAGGAAGCCCTTGTCGGCATCGAAGCGGATGTCACGAATACCCGTAGTAGTGGTATAAGCATCCACCAGCTTGCCATGCTGATAGACTTCCGTAAGCAGTGTATATAGATAAGGTGTATTCACACTCCAAAGATGAGGTTTGTCCAGCGCTATTTCACCGACGGTGAGCTGGCGGTCTTTCGGCAGTACCGGCTTACCGGCCGTTTCGCAGCGTGCCACTTCCTTGCCGTCGGCATCCCGGAGGATATGGCAGAGGCGGTAATCCTCCGTTTGCAGACCGGAGTTTTCAACAGTGGTCTCTATCGTCAGCTTGGCCTTGTCAAAAGGTGCGGCCAGCGTGCTGTGCACAAAGGTTCCGAAAGGAGCTACATGTAACGGCGCCGTCTTGTTCAGCCATACATGGCGGTAGATGCCCGCACCCTCGTAAAACCAGCCCTCCTCGAGCGTGGCATCCGCACGGACGCAGATAAGATTCTCTTCTCCGTAATTCAGGTATTCCGTAATGTCATACACCTGCGTGGCATAGCCGCTCGGTTCGTGTCCCAGGTAGAAACCGTTTATCCAGATACGGGCATCACGGAAGATACCGTCGAACTGAAGATAAAGATGTTTGCCGAGGTCCTCTTGTGGCACGGTGATGGTCTTTCGGTACCATCCCACAGAGTTTTCGGGGAATTTATAGCCGACGGCTTTATAGCCATGACTGTGGCTCGCTTCTTTGGCATAAGGCAAATCAACCACCCAGTCATGCGGAAGATTGACCGTCTTCCAGTCCACACCCCACTTCTCCGGATTGAACTTGGGAGAGTAAGGGCCCTCATTATGGATAGAGGCTGCCTTGGTCAGATAGTTGAAGTACTCCGTTCCGCAGCCGAAGTCTTTCTCCGGTGAGGAAGCATTGCCAAAAGCAAACTGCCAGCCGTCGTCCAGCAAAATACGTTCGCGGACGGATTGGGCAGAAAGAGAAAAGGTAATTCCAAGAAGGAACAGAAATGCGAATAAGTGTTTCATATCGGTTAATCATAAAATGTGTTTACAAAGATAGAGCGAAAAAGATTCGTGCGGTGATACTTTTGTATCATTTTCCGGTACTTCATGTTTCCGAGGGGAAAAAACACGCCGGGCAAACAAGGGTGATAGGAGAAAAGTTTTTAAATTTGAAGCGTGCTTCCGGGAAAATGGCCGGATGGCACAACTAATGAAGAATGTATCAAACTAAATACAAGAAATAATATGCAAGACAAAAGATTCGGATATTTCGATGACGACAACCGCGAATACGTCATTACCGACCCCAAGACACCTTGGCCATGGATTAACTACCTGGGCAATGAAGATTTCTTCTCACTCATCTCCAATACTGCCGGAGGCTATTCCTTCTACAAGGACGCCAAGTTCCGCCGCATCACCCGCTACCGCTACAACAACGTGCCGATGGACAACGGGGGACGCTACTTCTACATCAATGAAGGCGGCAACGTATGGTCTCCCACCTGGAAGCCCTGCAAGACTGCACTCGACAGTTACGAGTGTCGCCACGGCATGAGCTACACCCGCATCACCGGATCCAAAGACGGCATCGAAGCCAGCCTGCTCTTCTTCGTCCCACTGAAGACCTGGGGAGAGGTGCAGAAGCTGACCTTGCGGAATACTTCTGCCAAAGTGAGAAAACTCAAACTATTCTCCTTTGCCGAATGGTGCTTGTGGAATGCCGCTACGGACATGGAGAACTTCCAGCGTAACTTCTCCACGGGAGAGGTGGAAGTGGACGGGTCTGTCATCTACCACAAGACGGAATACAAGGAACGCCGCAATCACTACGCCTTCTACAGTGTCAATACACCCGTAGACGGTTTCGATACCGACCGCGAAACATTCGTGGGACTCTACAACGAGTTTGCCGACCCGGAACGGGTAGTAGAAGGCAGACCGGGCAACAGCATTGCCCACGGTTGGAGTCCCATCGCCTCGCACTATCTGGAAGTAGAACTGCAACCCGGCGAAAGCCGCGACTTCATCTTCCTGCTGGGCTATGTGGAAAACAAGCAGGAGGCAAAGTTCGAGGAACGTGAAGCATCTCTGCATGAAGCGTTCAAGCAGAGTGTACCCTCTTCACCTATTATAAATAAGGTAAAGGCTAAGGCGATGATTTCGGCCTTCGACACTACCGCCAAAGTAGATGCTGCCTTTGCCGAACTGAAAGCCTACTGGGACCGCCTGCTGGACATCTACGTCGTGAAGACCGACGAAGAAAAACTGGACCGCATGGTGAACATCTGGAACCAGTATCAGTGCATGATTACCTTCAACATGTCCCGTTCCGCCTCTTTCTTCGAGAGCGGCATCGGTCGTGGAATGGGTTTCCGCGACTCCAACCAGGACCTCGTGGGCTTCGTGCATCAGATACCGGAACGAGCCCGCGAACGAATCATCGACATAGCTTCTACCCAATTCCCCGACGGAGGATGCTACCACCAATACCAACCGCTGACCAAACGCGGCAACAACGACATCGGCGGCGGCTTCAACGATGACCCCATGTGGCTTATCTTCGGTACGGTGGCATACATCAAGGAATCGGGAGACTTCAGTATCCTGGATGAGCCCGTCCCCTTCGACAACAAAGAAGGTTCGGAAGTGTCTCTGTTCGAGCACCTGCGCGTCTCCTTCAACCACGTCATCGAGAACCTCGGCCCCCACATGTTGCCCCTCATCGGCCGTGCCGACTGGAACGACTGCCTGAACCTGAACTGCTTCTCCTGGGATCCGAATGAATCCTTCCAGACCACGGAAAACCAGACGGAAGGCAGCCAGGCAGAATCGCTGATGATTGCCGGCTTGTTCGTGGTATGCGGACGCGACTACGTGGAGCTGTGCCGCCGCCTGGGTAAAGACGACGAAGCAAACAGAGCGCAAACCTACATAGACAATATGGTGGAAGCCGTAAAAAAACACGGCTGGGACGGAGACTGGTATCTGCGCGCCTACGATTACTTCGGCCACAAGGTAGGCTCCAAAGAGAACGAAGAAGGACAAATCTTCATCGAATCGCAAGGCTGGTGCACCATGGCAGGCATCGGACTGGAAGAAGGCATGGTAAAAAAAGCGCTGGACTCCGTAAAGGAACGCCTGGACTGCGAGCACGGTATTGTACTCAACAATCCACCCTTCACCCGCTATGTTGTGGAGTATGGAGAAATCTCCACCTATCCCGCCGGCTACAAGGAAAATGCGGGTATCTTCTGCCACAACAACCCGTGGGTCATCATCGGAGAAACCGTACTGGGACGGGGTGACCGTTCCTGGGAGTATTTCCGCAAGATATGCCCGTCGTACACCGAAGAGCACAGTGCCCTGCATAAAGTAGAACCTTACGTATGCTGCCAGATGGTGGCCGGCAAGGACGCCGCCCGCCCTGGTGAAGGCAAGAACAGCTGGCTGACTGGAACGGCTGCCTGGATGTGGTATGCCATCACGCAATTCATACTCGGCATCAAGCCTTCGTATGAAGGTCTGGAAATCAATCCTTGTATCCCGGCAGGCTGGAAAGGCTTCAACGTGAAGCGTAGGTTCCGCGGGGCAGAATATCATATTACCGTGAAGAATCCCGATGGTGTGTGCAAAGGCATCAAGTCCGTCACAGTAGACGGCCAGCCGATAGAAGGCAATGTGGTGAACCATCTGCCGGGCACGCATACAGTAGAAGTAATAATGGGATAACCCACAAAATACAATATCATGATAAACCCTATTTATTCTCCAGCGCCCGAACGCTATGACAACGGCATGAAATTCCGCCGTTGCGGGCAAAGCGGCATCCTGCTGCCTGAAATATCACTCGGATTGTGGCACAACTTCGGCGACGTGAACACATTTGCCAATTCCCAAGCCATGGCGCACTATGCCTTCGACCGTGGAATCACGCATTTCGACCTCGCCAACAATTACGGTCCTTCCTACGGTTCCGCCGAAGAGACTTTCGGAATGATTATGAAGAAATCCTTCATGCCCTATCGGGACGAACTATTCATCTCCACCAAGGCCGGACACGACATGTGGCCCGGCCCCTACGGGGAGTGGGGTTCACGCAAGTACCTGATGAGCAGCCTCAACCAAAGTCTGAAACGGATGAACCTGGAGTATGTGGACATCTTCTACTCCCACCGCTACGACCCGGATACTCCGCTTGAAGAGACCCTGCAAGCACTGGTTGATATCGTACGGCAAGGCAAAGCACTCTATGTAGGAATCTCCAAATATCCCAAAGAGGCGGCCGAGTTTGCCTACAAATACCTGGAAGAACGGGATGTACACTGCCTGCTCTATCAAGGCAGATACAATCTCTTCAACCGCGAACCGGAAGAAGAAGGTATCCTGCAGCAAGCCAAAGGGAACGGAACCGGCTTCATCGCCTTCTCCCCGCTGGCGCAGGGCCTGCTGACCAACCGCTACCTAAATGGTATTCCCGAAGATTCGCGCATGGCAAAGGGGGCTTTCCTGAAGAAAGAAGCACTGACCGACGAGACGCTGCAAAAAATCAAGGCACTCAACGAAGTTGCTGCCTCACGCGGGCAAACCCTTGCCGAGATGTCACTTGCCTGGCTGTTGAAGGACGACCTGGTGACAAGCGTCATCATCGGAGCGAGCTCCGTTACCCAACTGGCAGATAACCTGAAAGCGACTGAAAATACAGACTTCTCTGCCGAGGAACTGGAGAAGATAAAGAAAATCATTCAAAAATAAATCAACATGAAAAGCCTCCTTATTCAAACCTTTTGTTTATTATTCCTTTGCTTGGGCACGGTCCGTGCACAGCAATACCAACTTGCATCACCCAACGGAAAACTATCCGTTACGGTAGATGCCGGAGAAGCCCTCACCTGGCAGATAGCACACGACGGAACCACGGTGCTGCAACCCTCTGCCATCGCCCTGCAAGGCAGAGATGAAAAATCAGCCAAGAAAGCAATAACTTTCGGTAAAAATGTAAAAGTAATCCGTGCAGAACGCAAGTCCGTGGAGTCCTCCTTCCCCACTCCCCTCTACAAAAAGGCAAGTGTGGAGGATGTCTACAACCAGCTGACACTGAAATGCCGCGGAGGCTACAGTGTACAGTTCCGCGCATACGATGACGGCGCTGCCTATCGCTTCATTTCCGAACAGAACAAGCCGTTTATCGTCCTCAACGAAACAGCGGACTTCAATTTCGACAAGGATTACCAGGCATTTGTACCTTACATAAACGACAACCGCAACGGTGAGCGCTATTGCTTCTCCTTCGAGTCTTACTACGACGAAGCCCCGTTGTCCAAAATGCACACCGACTCACTCTCCATCACCCCACTGATGGTTTGCCTGGACGGAGGAAAGAAAGCCGTTATCATGGAAGCCGGATTGGAAAACTATCCCGGCATATTCCTCACTGTAAATCCCCAGACACGTCAAGGAGTGCAGGCAGCATTTGCTCCCTATCCGCTGGAAGAAATAATCGGCGGACACAACCGGCTGAACCTGATACCGACCAAGCGTGCAGACTACATCGCCCGTTGTGCCAAGCAGGAACTCCCCTGGCGTGTGGTACTCGTCACCGAAAAGGACACGCAGCTTGCCGACAACGACATGGCACAGCGTCTTGCCCCCGCCTGCCGCATCAAAGACATTTCCTGGATTAAACCCGGCAAAGTGGCTTGGGACTGGTGGAACACCTGCAACTTGACTGGAGTAGACTTCAAAGCCGGCATGAACACCCCGACTTATAAGGCATTCATCGACTTTGCCGCCGACAACAACCTGGAATATATCATCATCGATGACGGCTGGAGCGGAAACGAATCCTTATTGAAAGACCTGAATCCGGATATCGATTTAAAGGAACTGGTAGCCTACGGAAACCAGAAGGGCGTCGGCATCATTCTCTGGGCAAGCTGGCGAAATTCTGCCAAAGATACGGAAGCCGCATTCAGCCACTATGCACAGATGGGTATCAAAGGCTTCAAGATAGACTTCTTCGACCGTGACGACCAGCCACTGGTACAGTCCGTAGAACGCATTGTAGCCTGCGCCGCCGAGCACCGCCTGGTATTAGACCTGCATGGACTCAAGCCATACGGTATACAGCGCACCTATCCCAACGTCCTAAACTTTGAAGGTGTAAAGGGACTGGAGAACGCCAAATGGGAACCGATAGTGAACGGAGCCCCCCTCCACAACTTCCCGCGCTATGACGTGACTGCTCCCTACCTGCGCATGCTTATAGGTCCGATGGACTACACACCGGGAGCCATGATGAACGCAACCCGCGAAACCTTCCGTGCCGTCAACGACCATCCGATGAGCCAGGGTACACGCGTCCACCAGATGGCGATGTACACCCTCTTCGAAGCCCCGCTGCAAATGCTTGCCGACAGCCCCAGCAAATATATGAAGGAGCAGGAATGCACGGACTTCATTGCCAAAGTGCCTACCGTTTTCGACGAGACCGTGGCACTGGACGGTGAAGTAGGCGAATACCTTACACTGGCACGCCGCAAGGGAGACGTCTGGTATATCGCCTCCATGACCGACTGGACACCACGCGACTGTACCATCGACCTTTCCTTCCTTGGAGAAGGAAGTTACGAAGCCGAAATCTTTTCCGACGGCATCAATGCCGACCGGGAAGCAACCGACTACAAAAAAGAAGTACGCACCGTGACCTCGGGGGACAAGCTGAACATACACATGGCACCCGGAGGAGGATGGACAGCACGGATATGGAAAAGATGATAGGGTGATAAAGTAATGACATGATAAGTGCAATAGGGTGACAGTTACGTTAAAAGTGCTGTCACCCTATTCCTTTATTACTCCATCCCCTATCGCCCTATCATTTTATGCCCTTTATCACTTTTAACATACCTCTACGTGAACCTTTTATATCCTATCTTGTTTTTTCTCACAAAAGCCTAAGGTACCATAGGGCAGGAATTTATATTAAACCTAAACAATTATAAAAGTATGAAGAAATTTATTCCCCTATTATTAGCGGTCTTTGCAGTGACGCTTGCATCTTGCGAAAAAGACCCTGACATGGATAAGCTGGACAATAATTATCTGGTTTATACCAACTATGACAAGAAGGCGGATTTCAAAACCTTCGAAACTTATTACTTGCCGGACAGCATTCTGGTTATCGGTGATAAGGAAAACGCCGAATACTGGAAAGATGAGAATGCCCAGGAAATTCTCAGCGCTTATGTTGCTAACATGAACAGCCGCGGCTACACCCGTGTGGAGGACCGGGAAGAAGCCGACCTTGGCTTGCAGGTAAGCTATGTCAGAAGTACCTATTACTTCACCGACTACGGACGTCCCGAATGGTGGTGGAACTATCCAGGCTACTGGGATGCTCCTTACTGGGGCAACTGGGGCGGATGGTATTATCCCTATGCCGTGAACTATTCCTACAGCACCGGTTCCTTTATCAGCGAATTGTTGAATCTGGAGGCGCCGCAAGGCCAGAGCGAGAAACTTCCTGTTCTGTGGACCAGCTATATGAGCGGCTTGCTGAGTGGTTCTACTTCTGTCAATACCAAACTTGCCGTGCAAGGTGTGAACCAAGCTTTCACTCAATCAACTTACCTGACTAACAAGTAGTGACAAGCTACGAGCTATAAGTGACAAATGACGGGTTACCCAATATTAAGGTAACAAGAATAATACGGCAGCATCCTTTCCGGACTGGGAAGTTGCCATTGAACCAAAAAACAAGAACAAAGTATGAAAACAATAAAATATCTTTCCTTGAGAGTACTTGCGGTTGCCGCTCTTGCTCTCGTCTTCGCCCTACCGACGAAGGCACAGATGACCGATAACGGTTATGCCAATATCGACTGGCAATATAACTTTCCCCTCAGCAACAACTTCGCCGACAAATCAAGCGGCTGGGGTATGAATTTTGAAGGCGGTTACTTCCTGACAGACAATTTTGCATTGGGAGCTTTCTTGAACTACCATAGCAACCATGAGTATTTCGGTCGCCAGACACTTCCCGTAGGCGAAGGCGGCAGTCTGAATACCGACCAGCAGCACACTGCATTCCAGTTGCCTTTCGGTCTGGCCTCCCGCTATGTATGGAACCGTGGAGGTGCATTCCAGCCGTATGCCGGTGTAAAACTGGGTGCTGAATATGCACAGTTGAAGTCAACTTTCAACGTATTCGAAGCTAACAAAGATACATGGGGTTTCTATGTATCTCCTGAAATTGGTTTCAATGTGTATCCTTGGGCTTACGGACCGGGCTTGCATTTCGCAGCCTATTACAGCTACGGTACGAACAAAGGTGACCTCTTTACGTACAGCGTAGACGGTTTGAGCAATTTCGGTCTGCGCGTAGGTATTGCGTTCTGATAAGACACACACTTAAAGCTTAACAGATAGAATTTAATTGTTTCAAAATTGAAGAAGAAAAGAGCCTTTCCTGCGTGAGCAAGGGAGGCTCTTTTTAATAAAGAAGTAATATTACCTTGGAGAAATCTCCAAATATATTCCCACTTCAAAATCTGCAATCAGAGAATCCTTCCTCCCCCATCATATCATCTATCTGCTTAAGCATTTCACCTACCACTTGAATGCGCAAGGCCGTTGCATCAAATAAATCCATTGCTTCCGGAGAGACTAGGAACTGATGGAATTCCTTTATATCCTCCGTACGCTCTACCGCTTGTTCAGCTTTCATCATAAGGAACCAGAGGTGTTCCAGCAAACCCATATCAGAGATAGATTGCATCGGCTTCCACATTTTTACGAAAATCAGGACTTTTTACGCTGAAACCTATCCTCTAATTCTTCGCGAATGCAAATATGACGTAACAAGTTAGGAAGCTGCATCTTAATGACGATATCTATATCACTCTTATTGTCTTGCTCCCCGCGCACCACACTGTCCCCTATTATAAACCGATCTTTATAAGACTTCAACATAGCAAGTATTTTTGAGTACTAACCCATAAAACCAAACACTTTAACAAGTTCTGATATAAAGTTTTCCAGAAAAAATGATTTTACAAAAGAAATTTTGTACACAATACTTATTATTTGGAACTTATGCGCAAAGATCTGTATTCACTTCGCTCTCTCAAGGAACCCACCTACCACTATGAATAATGCAGGTAGAGTCATTAGCCAAAGAATTTCCGAAGCTTGGCTTGACCTTCTTCCAAAAGGACTACTAATGCTACATCTCAAGGGTTAGTAATGTATGAATGGGCACTACTTCCTTTCACGCCTTACTGTCATACGGAAATAACTACAGACATGTGTCTGTCTCATTCCTAAACACATCCTTTCATGCCTACCTAAAAATGTTTGTATATAGGCGTTTACGAATGAATACACGCTACCCCCCTTCTTTTCAGACCGTCTTTCATGCAGTTTTATATATTCATGCAGAAAAAGATGATGAAAGAGAGTCATAAGTTATGAATTATCAATTGTCAGACATAGGATTCTGGGCTATCAAACTCCGGTACTTAACAAATAAAAGACACAACCCTCAATCTCATATCACCAAAATTCTACTTTAGCCCATATTATTCATAGTAGTAATCGGAAAGTATGGCTTCATTTGGAGTTGAGAAAGTTAGAAACCGATATCCTTGCAAATGATAAACAAAAGTACAAGCTTTTAACTCGTGTTAATTTTCAAATGTGAATTAAGCAGACTATAGGCTACTATTGACAAAACAATGTGCGCCCATAAGGGTGAGTAATAAATATCTCTGTAGCAAGAGATTAGATTAGGGTTCAAATGAAATCTACCACCAACCGACTTATCCGGAGAGGAAACTCGATGGGGAGTGTAGCATGTCGGAAAAGTCATAAGTCAGTGAACTGCGAAACTGCGACTGAATGGCGAGGTGGAACAACTGTTACGAGGATGAAGCCCGAATTGGTTAAACGGCAGTCTCGCTGCGCCTTGTCGAGCTATGACGGAAAGCAGTTATAAACGTCATACCGTAGTACTCTGACGGAGTATTGTTACGTTCAGAGCATCAGAACTGACTACGGAGCAACCGCAATAAGCGGAATAAAGGACGGAAATCGCATCCGAAAAACAGTTATGCCAATAGTTATTACTCATCTATATGGGGATTGCCTAAATCAGAATGCCAAAAGGCTATGGGGATTTGCCCCTGAATATCTGACATGACAACGGAGTTCCCATAGTAGTCCGAGCAAGGGAAAGCCTTGTACATGGCGAAGGGGAACAGTTAAGTTCCTTTAATACAATCAAAAGACAATGTGAGAGACATTATGAGAAGTCCAAAGACAGTATTAAACAATCTAACAAAACATAGTTCAGACTTGAGTTATAAGTTTGAACGGTTATACCGACTGCTATTCAATGAGGAGATGTTTTATCTTGCCTACCAGCGTATATATGCCAAACAAGGTAACATGACACCTGGCACAGATGGTCAGACTATAGATGAAATGAGTACTCAAAGAATAGAGCGACTGATTGATACTCTTAAAAATGAGAAGTATCAGCCACATCCTGCAAAAAGAGTGTATATCCCCAAAAAGAATGGGAAGAAACGTCCATTGGGTATACCATCTTTTGAAGACAAATTAGTGCAAGAAGTGATTCGTATGATTCTCGAAGCCATCTATGAGGGACACTTTGAATGCACCTAGCACGGTTTCAGACCACATAGAAGCTGTCATACTGCACTAAGTAATATTCAAGATAAGTTCACAGGTACGAAATGGTTTATAGAGGGAGACATTAAAGGATTCTTCGACAATATCAAACATGACATACTTGTGAATATACTAAAGGAGAGAATATCAGACGATAGATTCATACGTCTAATTAGAAAGTTCCTAAAAGCAGGATATGTTGAGCAATGGAAATTCCACTATACCTATAGTGGAACACCTCAAGGTGGAATAGTCAGTCCAATACTGGCTAACATTTATCTTGATAAGTTTGACAAGTTCATGAAGGAATATGCCGAACATTTCAACAAAGGTGACAGACGCAAGGTCAGTTCAGAGTACCGCAGACTTAATAACAAAAAGACTCGACTTGCAAAGAAACTTCAAGCAGTAACTGGTGAAGTTCAACGAGACAAAATGGTTACAGAAATTAGGCAAATAATGGCACAAACCTATATTACGACCTTTTGTGAACCTATGGATGCTAACTACCGCAGAATTCAATATACAAGATACGCCGATGATTTTCTAATTAGAGTTATCGGTTCAAAAGCCGATTGTGAAGCAATCAAAGCAGATATAACGGAATTCATGTCCGAAAAACTCGGTCTTGAATTATCACAGGAAAAAACTTTGATTACTAATGCCAAGAACAAGGCTAAATTTCTTGGATATGAAGTATTTGTTCGTAATAAGTCACACAAGCATAAGGACAGCAGAGGTGTAATAAGGCGGTTTGGTAATGGCACTGTAATGCTCCATGTAAACATGGAAGTTGCAAAAGCCAAGCTGATGGAATATGATGCAATGCGTATCGCACAAAAGGGCGGACACGAAGTGTGGAAGCCTAAACCGCGAGCATATATGATTGGAAATAATATCGAGAATATTGTAGCTCAATACAATACTGAAATTCGAGGTTTCTATAACTACTATGCTATCGCTAACAACATTTCCACAATAGGGAATTCATTCGGATACATTATAGAGTATAGTATGTATAAAACCATCGCCCAGAAACTTAACCTCACAATGTCGCAAGCAAAACGGAAATATCTTAAAGATAAGAAGTTTGTTGTGCCATTTAAGGGGAAGAACGGTGAAACAAGATACAGAATATTCTATGACGGAGGTTTCAGCCGCAAAGAGCCATTCAGAGGAGAAATCGTAGATATTATCCCCAACACAACCTATATTCCCAAACTTAGTCTTGTTGAACGACTGAAAACGGGTATCTGTGAGTTGTGCGGCGCAAGTGGTGATTTAGTCATGCATCATGTGCGTAACCTCAGTCTGATAACGGATAATAAACCGTGGAATGAGATTATGCTAAAGAAACGTCGCAAAACACTCGCTGTTTGCGAATCATGTAATGCAAAAATTCAGGACAATGAAAAATAGATTGAGAGAACTTAATAGAGAGCCGTATACAAGGAGACTTGTAAGTACGGTTCGGGGGCAGATGCCCGAAAACCTGCCGCAGAAATGCGGTAAGGCGTCGGACATCAAGCCTACAGATTCAGACACAGTACCAAGCAATTACTTGTACAACTTCTTGTCGCACGGAACATCCCAATAATGCATCTGTTGGCTAACTCTACAACATTTACCAAGCATCCCTGACGTAATCAACAGGAGTAATCGGCTCGTCAACCGGCAGTAAGGCCGCCTGCATACCACCTACAAGAAGGAGGGCGGTTCCCCATGCAAAAAGTCTTTTCATTCGTTTAATAGATTTTGTCATTGTTTATTTCCAATCAGCTTGCCTTCAAGCATTTTCATGTAATATCCGCCTACTACCGAGCGGGCCTTGAAGCCACGCCAGTTGGGCTTGTCGGTAAACACCCAGTCGGACATAGGCACGCGGTCTATCGTTTCGTTCATGAACTTATGCAAGGGGACGATGAATTCACGGAAAGTGGCCAGGTCAGGAGCCATTGTAGCAGTCCACATGATCCAGTCGGTCTTGGTATAAGTCTCACGACTGTCCAGAGGCAAACCATAAATATTCTGCTTCGTCAGATAATAAGGTATCTCCATTTCTGCAATTTTTGTGTCAAAGATATTCAGTCCGAGCAATTTATCCCAGACAAGGTTGTACTTCTGGCTCCAGGTACCCGGCTTGTCAAAGGTCAGACGATAATGGCCACCGTCGTTGGCCATACGTTCCCACTCAGCCGCCATCTGACGGGCCTTCGTTGTATAGCTTTCGGCAACATCCTTCTTGCCGAGCATTTCGGCCAACCGGCCATAAGAGGCCACCCCTAAAATTGCCTTGATGGAAAGATTCGTGTTATGGGCAAAGTGTCCGGCGAAGTCGTCGGTACAGAGCTGGTTCTCAGGATCGAGTCCCTTTTCCACCAGATAGTCGGTCCAGGTGGTGAGCACTTCCCAATG
>ENA-UEPG01001928-UEPG01001928.1-human-gut-metagenome-genome-assembly--contig:-NODE-1928-length-14377-cov-3.567972_pt1 | contig 14377 bp, 10 predicted proteins | sample MGYA00242893_ERZ507902 | MGnify/ENA primary metagenome ERZ507902 (study PRJEB26167, sample SAMN06115491) | human gut metagenome | host: Homo sapiens | place: China:Gansu | collected 2015-04-23... | reverse complement strand
CCGGTGATTTCCGGAGCCGAAGCGGCTTCTCCGGAACGGGCGTCCAGGCTGTCCCGCTGGAGCCGGACAGCCTGCAGGGACAGCAGCAGGGCAAAGAGCAGCAGCACCAGGCTGACCGCCACGGTGCTCAGTGTGTCCCAGGCCGCAGTCCCCTCAGCGTCCAGCCCCGGGTCAGGTCCAGTGCGGCGCTCCATCGCGTCACCTCCTGACACATCCTATGCCGGAACAGGAAAATGGACACAAAATCCCCAGAAAAGCCGGATAAAATTTAGGAAAATGTGAATTTTTCTCCGGACGACTGGACAGAAGGGCCTCAGTTGAGTATGATATACACGGATCGAAATTTGACCGAAACAGAAGGCCGGCCGGGCGTGAGGCGTCCGGCGGAACGGCCTGGGAGGTAGCCATGCGGCGAAGCTATTTGGGCGGGGTCCACCCCGTTTCCTATAAAGAGAGCACCAGGCGCAAACCCATTGTCCCCCTGGAGACGGAACCCGATCAGGTGATCATTCCCCTGACCATGTGCAGCGGCGGCGGAGCGGTCCCGGTGGTCCGGCCCGGGGATCTGGTGACTGTGGGACAGGTCATCGCCGAGCCGGAGGACAACGGCGTCTATGTCCACGCCAGCGTCTCCGGCCGGGTGCGCGCCATCGAGCCCAGGCCCCATCCCTGGGGCGGCAGCTGGGACGCCATCGTCATCGACAACGACGGGAAGGACACCCCCTGCCCCGAGCTGCCGGAGCCCATGGACTGGTCCCGGATGGACCGGGACGAGGCCCTGGACCGGATCTGCCGGGCTGGGATCACCAGCATGGGGGGCGGCGCCAGTCCCACCCACCTGCGCCTGCGCCAGGCGGTGGGCCGGGTGGACACCCTGATCGTCAACGCCGCCGAGTGCGAGCCCTATCTGACCGCCGACCACCGGCTGCTGCTGGAGAAGGGGGACCAGGTCCTCCAGGGCGTGCAGATGATGGCCCGGCTGCTCCGGGTGGAGCGGGCCGTGCTGGTGGTAGCCGGGGACAAACTCAACGCGGTGGAGTTTTTGGAGCGCCGCCTGCGCCGGAAGAAGCGGGCGGTGGAGCTGCTCACCATCCAGACCCGCTATCCCCTGGGCATGGAAAAGCAGCTGATCCGCACCGTGACCGGGCGTGAGGTGCCGCCAGGTCAGTCGGCGCTGGATGTGAAATGTTCTGTGTTCAACGTGGCCACGGTGTATATGGTGCACTCCGCCCTGATGAAGGGGAGTCCCCTGACCCACCGGGCAGTGACGGTGAGCGGCGGCGCGGTGGCCCGGCCCCGGAACCTCTGGGTTCCCATCGGGACCCCTCTGCGCTGCCTGCTGGAGTCTGCCGGAGGCCTGCGGGAGGAGCCCGCAGTCATCCTCACCGGCGGCCCCATGACCGGGACGGTCCAGGGGGACCTGGAGGCCCCAGTGGTGAAGAACACCAACGCCCTGCTGTGCCTCACGGACCAGGAGCACAACTCCGCCAGCCAGACGGAGACGGTGTGCGTCCGCTGCGGCCACTGTGTCTCCAGCTGTCCCATGAACCTGAACCCGGTGTCGGTCTATCGGGCCATGCGGATGGGCGAGCGGGAGCGGCTCCCGGAGCTCCATCTGGAGGACTGCATGGAGTGCGGCTGCTGCTCCTATATCTGTCCCTCACATATCCCCCTGGCGGATCTGGTCCGTCAGGCCAGACAGTTTCCAAGGGAAGGAGGCGAGCAGGAATGAGTCAGAACGGACCTGTGATCCGCCGGTCATCCCCGCAGATCGCCCAGGTGTCCAGCATCTCCTCCACGATGCTGGATGTGATCGTGGCCCTGCTGCCCGCCCTGGGCATGGCGGTCTATCTGTTCGGCCCCCGGGTGCTGGCCCTGACCCTGGTGTCCGTGGCAGCCTGCGTGGGGGCGGAGTACGGCTACCGCCGGCTGATGGGGCTGAGCAATACAGTGGGCGACCTGTCCGCCTGCGTCACCGGCCTGCTGCTGGCCATGAGCCTTCCGGTGACCGCGCCCTACTGGGCCCCGGTGCTGGGCGGCGTCTTTTCCATTGTGGTGGTCAAGCAGTTTTACGGCGGACTGGGGCGGAACTTTATGAACCCCGCCCTGGCGGGGCGCGCGCTGCTGTGTACCTTTCCCGGCCTGATGACCACCTGGGTGGACGCGTTCCAGAAAACTCCGCTGTTTGGAGCGGTGGACGCGGTCTCCTCCCCTACCCCGATGGCCCTGCTCCACGCCGGAGCGCTGCCCGACCTGACCCTGAGCCAGCTGATGCTGGGGCAGCACGGAGGCGCAATGGGCGGAGCGCCGGTGTTCATGCTTCTGCTGGGCGGGGTGTACCTGGTGGGGCGGCGCGTGATCTCCCCCCGCATCCCCCTGTCCTATCTGGGGACCGTCGCCCTGCTGACCCTGCTCTTCCCCCGGGGAAATGGGGGGGCGCTGGCCTGGATGACTGCCCAGCTGTGCAGCGGCGGTCTGGTGCTGGGGGCGGTGTTCATGGCCTCCGATTACACTACCACACCGGTCACACCGGTGGGTCAGACCCTGTTCGGGATGGGCTGCGGCGTGCTGACTGTGCTGCTGCGCTACTTCGGCTCCTATCCTGACGGGGTGGGCTGGGCCATTCTCACCATGAACTGCTGCGTTTGGCTGCTGGACCGCGCCGCCCTGCCCCGGCGCTTTGGCGTGGGCCGCTTTGAAGCGGTTCGGGGCTGGGCAGAGCACCTGCGTGCCAGCGCTGCCGCCATCCATTTCGTGCCTCCCAAGGTGAAATTCCTGGCCCGGGCCGGGGACGGCACCATGCCCGGCGAGGGCTATCTGGACGAGCTGCGGGGCACTGTTCGGCAGCTGGCGGCTCTGGCCGCGGTGTTTGCCGTGACCTGCGGCATGGTGTTCGGGGTCCATCGGGCAACGGACTACGCCGCCGTCCGTGCGGAGACCGCGGCCCAGCAGACCCTGCTGGCCCAGGTCATGCCCCAGGCCACTGTACGCTCTGAGACCCCGTACCGCGCGCCTGGCGCACTGAGCATCACGGCCGGCTACAACGATAGCGGGCTGGTGGGCTACTGTGTGGAGGTCCAGGCCAACGGCTTCGGAGGCGTGCTCACCGCTGTGGTGGGCGTCAACACCAACGGTGAGGTCACCGGCGTGGCAGTCACCGACCACCGGGAGACGGTGGGTGTGGGGACACAGGCTCTGAAGAGCGGCTACCTCAGTCAGTATACCGGGCGCTCCGGCACCATCCGCACCTCCGGCAGCAACGCAGTGGAGGCGGTGTCCGGGGCAACCGCCACATCAGAGGCGGTCACATCCTGTGTGAACCAGGCCCTGGCCATTGTGGCCAGCCTGGATACGGAGGGAAAAGTGGACTATGTGGATGGCGAGGTCTGACCTGGATCAACAGAAAGGAGGCAGCCGGATATGACGGCAGTTCAGCTGGCAGGGATCGCTTTGGCGGCCCTGCTGTCAGAAAACTTTATTTTAGTCAGCTGTCTGGGAATTGGGTCCCGGACCCAGGCGTTCCGGGATCCCCTGGACGCCTGGCGCACTGGATACAGCCTGACGTCAGTGATGGTGATAACTGCACTGGCCGCCTGGGTGGTGAACCAGCTGTTGAGGCACTTTGCCCTGAGCTATTTCCAAACGCTGGCCTTCGCCCTGACAGGTCCCCTGGTGGTGGCCGGCCTGCGGTATTTTCTGCGGACCTGCATCCCGGAGCTGTCCCGGCGGATGGATGAAAACCTGTCCTCTGTCACCTCCAACTGCGCGGCTATGGGCACGGCGCTGCTCATTGCCCAGCGTGGCTACGGCCCGGGCGGAGCGTTCCTATACGCCCTTTTTGGCGGAGCTGGAGCCACAGTGGCGATGATGTGCTTCGCCGGTCTGCGGCGGGAGGTCAGCTTGACTAGCTGCCCCCGGTGCTTCCAGGGGCTGCCCATCAACCTGATCACCGCCGGGCTGATGGCCCTGTCTTTGGTTGGCTTCTATGGCCTTCATCTGAGCTGATCGGATCAACGAACGTACAAGCCCCTGGAAGCAAAGGCTTCCAGGGGCTGTTTTTGTGCTCCTCCGTCCCTCAGGTCCCCCCGTTACAAGGCGGCCGGCTCCAGCGCTTCCCTGGCGGCCAGGTTCATCACCGACACCTCAAAGGCTACCCGCTCCTCCGTCCGGTCCCCCAGGTTCTTGGTATAAGTACGGCTCTGGAGACGGCCTTCGAAGTACAGGGTGCTCCCCACCTCCATCCCGCCGCACTGGTGGGCCAGACTGCCCCAGGTGATGCAGGGGAGATAATCCGCCCGGCCATAGCGCCGGTTCACCGCCAGGATCATGTCACAGATCGTCCGGCCCAGGGGGGTGGACCGGAGGCTGGGCGGCTTGCACAGTGTCCCGGACAGGAGCAGGCGGTTCTCGTCCTCCCCCTGCTCCAGAAGCAGCTCCTTGGCAAACACGCTGATGATCAGCCTGCTGCCCACGCCGGAACGGTTGTTGAAGGTGCGGACCTCCCCATGGACCGTGACCTCCTCCCCCCGCTCCAGCCAGCCGCAGCCCTCCAGCAGCGCCCGTGAGGCCACCACGTTCACCTGATCGGCCACCCCGGACAGGCGGCTGACCGCCAGGGGGAAGGTAAAAAACTCCACCTCATGGTTGCAGTGGGAGAGGGCGGGGGGCTGGGCGACCCGGCCATGGAGGACCATCCGATTGACATCCGTCCCGGTCTGCTTCATGCTGTATCACACTCCTGACTCGTTTGTTCCCCCCATCTATATGACACTGCCCCCGCCGGTATGTCCTTTTTCTCCGGCGGGGGCAGTACATTTTGTTATATCATTTTATAATATTACAAAATAGGCCATTCATTTCGCAAAATACCAGCCCAGAAGGGCAGCCAGCGCCAGCTGACCGATCAGCAGGGCGGGCAGCCCGTATCGGAAATACCAGTGCTTCGTCTTGTGGCGGAAGGTCCGCATCCCCACAATGGAGCCCAGGCTCCCGCCCAGCACCGCCGGCAGGAACAGGGCTTTTTCTGAGATGCGCCACGCGCCCCGTCTGGCCCTTCTCTTGTCCAGGCCCATCAGCAGAAAGCCAGCCAGGTTGACCAGCAGCAGATAACCGGCCAGCAGCGTCCACAGATCTCTGTCCACACCTATCCCTCCTCTGTGCTCATAAAACGCTCACAGCCCCGGGGGCGGCGGATGCCGCCTCCGGGGCCTGTTCTCCCTTCTGTACCTGCCCCTTTTACTCCAGGATAGCGCCCCGGTCCGCGGAGGACACCAGCTTGGCATAGCGGGCCAGGTAGCCTGTCTTGATCTTGGGCTCGGGACACACCCACTTGGCCCGTCGGGCGGCCAGCTCCTCCTCCGCCACCTTCAGGTTGATGGTGCGGGCGGGAATGTCGATGGCGATGAGGTCGCCCTCCTCCACCAGGCCGATGGTCCCGCCGGAGGCCGCCTCCGGGGAGACGTGTCCGATGGACGCGCCCCGGGTGGCGCCGGAGAACCGCCCGTCGGTGATCAGGGCCACGTCCTTATCCAGCCCCATGCCCGCAATGGCAGAGGTGGGGTTGAGCATCTCCCGCATCCCAGGACCGCCCTTGGGGCCCTCATAGCGGATGACCACCACATCTCCAGCCACGATCTTTCCGTCATAGATGGCCCGGATGGCGTCGTCCTCGCTGTCGAACACCCGGGCGGGTCCCTCGTGGACCATCATCTCCGGGGCTACGGCGGACTGCTTGACCACGCAGCCGTCGGGGGCCAGGTTGCCCTTCAGGACAGCGATGCCGCCGGTTCTGGAATAGGGGTTGTCCAGCGGCCGGATGATCTCCTCATTCCGGTTGACCACGCCCTCCAGATTTTCGGCCACGGTCCTGCCGGTGCAGGTGAGCGTTCCCGTGTCCAGCAGCCCGGCCTGCGCCAGCTCCGCCATCACGGCGTACACGCCGCCGGCCCGCTCCAGGTCCTCCATGTAGGTGTCCCCGGCGGGGGCCAGGTGGCACAGGTTGGGAGTCCTGGCGCTGATCTCGTTGGCCATGTCGAAGGACAGCTCGATGCCGCACTCGTGGGCGATGGCGGGCAGGTGGAGCATGGTGTTGGTGGAGCAGCCCAGGGCCATATCCACCGTCTCGGCATTGTGGAAAGCTGCCTCGGTCATAATGTCCCGGGGCCGGATATTCTTTTCCACCAGGTCCATGATCTGCATCCCGGCGTGCTTGGCCAGGCGCAGCCGGGCGGACCAGACGGCGGGGCTGGTCCCGTTCCCCCGCAGGCCCATTCCGATGGCCTCAGTCAGGCAGTTCATGGAGTTGGCGGTGTACATCCCGGAGCAGGAGCCGCAGGTGGGGCAGGCGTTGTTCTCGTACTCCTCCAGCCCCTCCTCGTCCAGCTTGCCCGCGTAATAGGCGCCCACAGCCTCAAACATATGGGACAGGCAGGTGCGGCGGCCGTCATTCATCGTACCGGCCAGCATAGGTCCACCGGAGACAAAGATGGTGGGGATGTTCACCCGGGCGGCGGCCATGAGCAGGCCGGGCACGTTCTTGTCACAGTTTGGGATCATCACCAGGCCGTCAAACTGGTGGGCCATCGCCATGGCCTCGGTGGAGTCGGCAATCAGGTCCCGGGTGACCAGGGAGTATTTCATGCCCACATGGCCCATGGCAATCCCGTCACACACGGCGATGGCGGGGAACTCCACGGGGGTGCCGCCGGCGGCCCGAACACCGGCCTTGACGGCCTCGGCGATCTTATCCAGGTTCATGTGGCCGGGGACAATCTCATTATAAGAGCAGACTACGCCGATGAGGGGGCGCTCCAGCTCCTCCCGGGTGTAGCCCAGGGCATAGAGCAGAGAGCGGTTTGGGGCGGCGGGAGCCCCTTTTTTCACAACGTCAGAGCGCATAAGGCGGACCTCCTGAGAATCAGAATCTTGTGTCATATAGTATAACACCCGGGCAGTCGTGTCAAGGGAAGTCCGCACCCCTTTGGGGAAAAACGGCGGTCCCCCGACGCCTCAGCTCCATCGGGCCAGCGCGGCCCTCGCCAGGACATAGCCCAGGGCCATACACCCCGGGAAGGTGGCCAGCCAGGCCAGCAGGACAGACCGGACCACCCGCCGGTCCACGCCCCGCGGCCCTGCTGCCCCAACCCCCAGCAGCGCCGCCGTCCTGGTGTGGGTGGTGGAGACCGGAAGGCCCAGCAGGGTGGCCGCCAGCAGGCACAGGATGCCCGCCAAATCGGCCGAAAAACCCTCCCGCGGCCCCAGGGAGACCATCTCCCGGCACACGGTGTCAATGATCCGCCGTCCCCCCAGGGCGGTCCCCGCCGCCATGGCGGCGGCGCACAGCACCATCAGCCAGAGGGGGACCCGGAGGATCTGCGTCTCCTGCCTCCCCTGGGCCAGGGCCGACCCCAGGAGGAACACACCGATGAACTTCTGTCCATCCTGGGCCCCGTGAAAAAACGCGGTCCCCGCCGCCCCCGGGATCTGACACAGGCGGAACAGCTTGGGGGACAGGGGCCAGCGCCGGGTCAGCCGCTCCGTCTGCCGCCCCGCCCAAAGCCCGGCGGCCACAGACAGGACCAGCCCCAGCAGCACCGCACCCCACCGCTGCCAGCGGATGCAGCCAAGGCTCCCCTCCAGGGCCAACGCCGCCCCGGACAGTCCCGCCGCCAGGGCGTGGCTTTCGCTGGTGGGGATTCCCCACCACCAGGCCGCCGCCGCCCACAGGACCACCGCTCCCATTGCGGCGCACAGGGCCAGGGAGGCCGCCCTGGGCCCACCACCGAAGGCGGCGATGGAATAAATGGTCTCCACCACCGATGGGTACACCGCTGTGACGCACAGCACCCCCAGAAAATTGCACACCGCCGCCAGGGCCACCGCCCTCCGGAAGGACAGGGCCCCGGTGACCACCGCCCCGGCGATGGCGTTGGGGGCGTCCGTCCAGCCGTTCACCACCAGCACCGCCAGAGTGAGGAGCACAGAGACTGTCAGAGCCGGGTTTTCCACCATCAGGGCGAAAAATGTGAAAAAAGAAGCAGACATGAAGCTTCACCTCATGCCCACTGTATGCGCCGCCCCGGCCGGATAGCCCAGGGCGCGGGGACGCCTGTGTCAATCCTCCCCGCGCCCCGCCCCAGAGGGAGGAGGCGCGTGCCGCTCCCGGGCGGCGTCCCGTGGCTCAGAGGCCATCCCGATGGCCCCCGGTCCGTATTTGGCCCGGATGGCGTCCGTGGTCCGGGCCAGACGCTCCAGACGCGCCCGTTTCTCCTCTCCCCCGCCGCTGAACAGCGTCTGCTGAACGGACGCTTCCTCCTCCGGGATGAGGGCAATGGCGGTGACCGTCAGGGCCCGCACCGGCCGCTCCATGGTCCAGCAGCCCTCCGCCAGCTCCATTGCCGCCCGGGCGATCTCCCGGCCCAGGCAGGTGGGGACCTCCAGCCGTTTCTGGCGGCTTAGATCCCGGAAGTCCGGGTCCCGGATCTGGAGGGCCACCCCGGTACACTTCATCCGGTGCCGCCGCAGACGGGCGGCCACCTGTCCGGCCAGCATCCCCACCCCGGCCTGGAACTCCTCCCGGCCTGTCAGGTTCCAGGCGAAGGTGTTCCCGCTGCCCACCGACTTGGGCGGGGTATACTGCCCCGCCGGAGCCACCGGGGCCCGGTCCAGGCCGTGGGCATAGTCGTGGAGCTGCGCTCCGTGCCGGCCCAGCAAGTGGAACAGGCTCTCCCGGTCAAAGCGGGCCAGGTCCCCAATGGTGCGGACGCCGAATTTTTTCATGGTCTCCGCCGCCGCACGGCCCACATACAGCAGATCTCCCACCGGCAGGGGCCAGACCATCTGCCGGAAATTCTCCCGGGTGATGCAGGTGGTGGCATCCGGCTTTTTATAGTCGCTGCCCAGCTTGGCAAACACTTTATTAAAGGAGACTCCCACCGAGATGGTCAGACCGAACTCCTGGCGCATCCGGCGGCGGATCTCATCGGCCAGAGCCGTGGGATCTCCTCCGAACAGGTGGAGGGTGCCGGACACATCCAGCCAGCTTTCATCGATGCCGAAGGGCTCCACCAAATCGGTGTAGTCCTGGTACATCCGGTTGATCCGCCTGGAAAACTCCCGGTACACCCGGTGGTGGGCGGGAAGGAGCACCAGGTCGGGGCACTTCCGTTTGGCCTGCCAAATGGTCTCCGCCGTCTGGACCCGGAACTTCTTGGCCGGCTCATTTTTGGCCAGGATGATGCCATGGCGGCTCTCCGGGTCGCCGCACACCGCCACGGGAAGATGGCGCAGCTCCGGATGGTCCAGCAGCTCCACCGAGGCGTAAAAGCTATTCAGATCGCAGTGAAAAATGATCCGCTCCATGGTCCTCCTCCTCTCCCGTTCCCGGAGCTCCGTCCTCCTGTCTGAGGAGGCTCCTTCCGCCAACATTATACCGCCTCCCGCACGAAAAGTCAAACGTCCGTTCTATTTTTTGTTGACAGTCTTCGCCATCCCTGATAGGATAGGGACAAGAACAGGAGCCGGGAGGGAGCGCCATGGAATATATCCCCGCCAAGTACATTCTGATTCGGACCAAGTCTACTGCCTGGTTCGGCACCGACCACACCATGAACCTGTACCGGGGCTGCTGCCACGGCTGTCTCTACTGCGACAGCCGCAGCGACTGCTACCACATCCCGGACTTTGACCGGGTGACCGCCAAGGCGGACGCGCTGCCCCTGCTCCGGGACGAGCTGGCCCGGAAAGTCCGCCCGGCCTTCATCAGCATGGGCTCCATGAGCGATCCCTACAACCCCTTTGAGAAGGAACTGCTCCTCACCCGCCACGCCCTGGAGCTCATCGACGCCTATGACTGCGGCGTGGCCGCCGCCACCAAGAGCGACCTGATCCTGCGTGACGCCGACCTGTACCAGTCCATTCAGGCGCACTCCCCCGTCATCTGCAAGGTCACCGTCACCACGGCAGACGAGGAACTGGCCTCCAAGGTGGAGCCCCGCGCCCCCTCCCCATCCCGGCGTCTGAGGGCGGTGGAGGGCCTGGCCCGGGCGGGGATCTTCTGCGGCGTGCTGCTGATGCCCGTGCTCCCCTTTCTGGAGGACCGGCCGGAGCAGGTCCTGGAGGTGGTGGACCGGGCGGCGGACGCAGGGGCCCGGTTCGTCTATCCCGGCTTCGGGGTGACCATGCGCCAGGGACAGCGGGAGCACTTCCTGCGGCAGCTGGACCTGGCTTTTCCCGATCAAAACCTCTCACGACGGTATCTGGCCCGGTACGGCAACCGGTACCAGTGTCCCAGTCCCCGGGCACGCCAGCTGTGGGAGGTCTTTACCCGCCGCTGTCAGGACCGGGGCCTTTTGTACCAGATGCCCCGTATTATTTCCGCCGCCACCCGGAACTATGGAGACCGCCAGCTGAGTTTCTTTTCCTGACCCGCACCCGTGCCGTTTTCTCTTTACGTCATTCGCCAAGCATGGTATGATAGAGGTCACAAAAACACGCAGGCAGCGGCTGTCCCCGCCCGCTCCACTCCGAGGCAGCACAGGGGACACCGCCCATGGAGGAGCAGACAATGACAGAATGGAAGAAAAACGCGGTCCACCCCCTCCGCATTGAGGGATATACGGCGGAGGGAATGGGGGTGGCCCGGCTGGAGGGCCGGGTGGTCTTTGTCCCCTTCACCGCCCAGGGGGAGCTCTGGCGGGTCCGTCTGGAGAAGGTGCGCCCCAACATGGCCTGGGGCCGGGGGGTGGAGCTGCTGGAGTCCTCCCCGGAGCGTGCCCAGGCAGACTGTCCTCTGTTTGGCCGGTGCGGCGGCTGTCAGTTCCGGCACCTCACCTATGCCGAGGAGCTGCGGGCCAAGGGCCAGCGCATCGCCGACGCCCTGGAGCGGGTGGGCGGGGTCCGGCTGGACCTGCCCCCGCTGCTGGGCGCGGAGTCGCCCGACCGCTACCGCAACAAGGTGCAGTTCCCCGTGGCGCCTGGCCGCCGGGGCCCTGCGGTGGGCTACTACCGCCCCAGAAGCCACGACGTACTGGATGTGGCCGACTGCCTCCTCCAGCCGGAGACCGTCACCGCCCTGCGTCTGGCCTTTCTGGGGTGGATGGAGGACTTCCACGTCCCTCCCTACGAGGAGACGTCCCGCTCCGGCCTGATCCGCCACCTGTACGTCCGCACCAACCGGGCCGGGGAGGCCCTGTGCTGTGTGGTGGCCAATGGAAGCTCCCTCCCCCATACCCAGGAGCTGGTCCGGCGGCTGCGCCAGGCTGTCCCCGCGCTGGCCGGGGTGGTGCTCAACCAAAACACCCGGGACACCAATGTGATCCTGGGGCCGGACTACCACACCCTCTGGGGGCGGGATTTTCTGGAGGAGACCCTGTGCGGCATGACCTTCCGCCTGTCTGTCCCCTCCTTCTTCCAGATCAACCGGGCCCAGACTGAACGCCTGTACGCTCAGGCTCTGGACTTCGCCGGGCTCACCGGAACGGAGACCGTCCTGGACCTCTACTGCGGCATCGGCACGATCTCCCTGGCGCTGGCCCAGCGGGCCGCCCAGGTCATCGGCGCGGAGATCGTCCCCCAGGCCATTGAGGACGCCAGGGCCAACGCCGCCCGGAACGGCGTGGACAACGTCCGCTTCCTCTGCGGTGACGCGGGACAGACCGCCGCCCAGCTGGCCCGGGAGGGCATCCGCCCCCAGGTGATCTGTGTGGACCCGCCCCGGAAGGGCCTGGCCCCGGAGGTGCCCGCCATCCTGGCCGGGATGGCCCCGGAGCGCATCGTCTACGTCTCCTGTGACCCCGCCACCCTGGCCCGGGACGTGAAGCGCCTGGCGGAGCTGGGCTACCGGACGGTCCGCGCCCAGGGGGTAGACCTGTTCCCACGAACCGCCCATGTGGAGACGGTCGCGGAACTGGTCCGCACCCCCTTCCACTCCCCCTGCCATTTGGAACAAACGCCTTAACTTTTTGTAAAAGCTCCCTGCATTTCTCCCTTGTTACGGGTTGCCAGCCGCAGGATTTTGGGATACAATAAAATATCACCACATCACCACAATCACACCGATCCGGTACAAAGGAGGGACGTCCATGGAGATCACGCGGTATGAGCGCCATGGCGTCCTTTTTGATTCCTGCGCCGCCATGGAGAAGGCCGGCTTTCCAAACGGCTTTTCCACCCGGGTGGGGGGCGTCTCCCCCCCGCCGTGGGACTCGCTGAACCTTGGGGCCTCCTGCGGCGACCAGCCGGAGCGTGTGGCGGAGAATTTCCGCCGCTTCTGCGGCGCTGTGGGGACAGACGCGGACGCTCTGGTGAAAAATCATCAGGTCCACGGGGATCTGGTCCGCCCGGTCACCCGGGCCGATGTGCTCCCCTCCCCGGGCGCGCCCGGTACTGTAGAGGCCGACGGCCTGATCACCCGGACCCCCGGCCTGTGTCTGACCGTCTTTTCCTCCGACTGTATCCCGGTGCTGCTGTGCGACCCCAGGAAGAAGGTGGCCGCGGCAGTCCACGCCGGATGGCGGGGCACCGCCCTGGGCATCGCCGCCCGGGCCGCGGAGGCCATGATCCGGAACTTCGGCTGCCGCCCGGGCGACCTGATGGCGGCCATCGGGCCGGGCATCTCCCTGTGCTGCTTTGAGACCCACGGGGATGTCCCCGCCGGGCTGCGGGCCGGTCTGGGGGGCGCCGCGGAGGCGTTCATCCACCCGGTTCCCGGCACGGACCAATACCATGTGGACCTGAAGGGCGCCAACCGCCGGTGGCTGCTCCAGGCCGGCCTGTCTCCCCACCGTATCGCGGTCTGTTCGGACTGCACCGCCTGCGACAGCGCCGCTTTCTGGTCCCACCGCCGGCTGGGCTCCCACCGGGGCAGCCTGGCCTCTGTGATCCAGATCCGCTGAGGTGCCCATGAGACGACAAATTTTCATTCTCTTTCTCGCCTTCTCTCTTCTGCTGTCCGCCTGCGGCTCAGAAGGCGGAGCCGCCTCCTCCTCTTCCGCATCCTCCCCCCCAGCGGAGGACCACTCCGTTGGCGGCTCCCCCGCTCCGGAGGAGTTTGCCGCCCCCCTCACCCTGGCCGCCTATCCCACAGCCAGCTTTCACCCTGTCCTCTCCGGGAACAAGGCCAATCTCACCCTGGCCCCTCTGCTGTACGAGGGGCTCTTCGCTGTGGACAGCCAGTTCCAGGCCGTCCCCCTGCTGTGTGAGGGCTACACGGTCAGCGAGGACCGGCTCACCTGGACCTTCACCCTCCGGTCCGGAGTTACCTTCTCCGACGGCACTCCCCTCACCGGGGAGACGGCGGCCCAGGCCCTCCAGACGGCGCTGGATCCCGCCTCCCGGTACGCCGGCCGCCTGTCCGGCGTCCAGTCCATCCGGGGCGGTGAGGGACAGGTGGTCCTCACCCTCAGCCAGCCTAACAGTTCCCTCCCCCTTCTGCTGGACATCCCCATTGCTCTGGGGACCGGGGCGCGCCCGCTTGGCACCGGCCCCTATCTGCTCACCGACAGCGGTGGAAGCCTCAGCCTCACCGCCCGCTCCGACTGGTGGCAGGGCTCCGGCTCCCTCCCGGTCCAGGAGATCCGCCTGGCTTCGCTCACCAAATCGGACGAGCTGGTCTCCGCCTTCAATTCCGGAGAGGTCAGCCTGATCGATGTGGATCTGACCGGAAACAGTGAGCTGGGCTCCTCCGGCAGCTATCAGGTCTGGGACTACCCCTCTACCGACCTGCTCTATCTGGGCTTCAACGCCTCCCAGGGGCTGTGCCGGGACCCGGAGGTCCGCCGGGCCGTGGCCCGGGCCATCGACCGGGATTCCCTGGCGGAGACTATCTTCGCCCGGCACGCGGCGGCGGCGGCCATCCCGGTCCACCCCGTCTCTCTCCTTTACAATGAGGAGCTGGCCAAGCGGCTGTCCTACGACCCGTCCATCCTCACAGATCTGGACCTGAAGGGGCGCTCCCTGACACTGCTGGTGAATATTGAAAATACCGCCAAAAGCGCGGCCGCCAATGAGATCGCCCGGCAGCTCCAGGAGGCCGGGCTCCGGGTCACGGTGGAGCGCCTCCCCTGGGAGGAATACACCGCCGCCTTGGCCGCCCGAGACTTCGACCTGTATCTGGGGGAAGTCTATCTCACCCCGGACTTCGACCTCTCCGCCCTCATCGCGCCCGGCGGCGCGCTGAACTACGGCGGCTGGGAGGACAGCGTCATCTCCGGCCTGCTCTCCGCCTTCCGCACCGCGGAGGGGGAGCTTCGGCAGTCCGCCGCCGCCTCTCTGTACCGCTATCTCTGCCAGCAGGCGCCCATCGCACCCATCTGCTTCAAAAACGGCTCGGTCCTCACCCAGTACGGGCGGCTGGACCAGCTCAATCCGACCCAGTACA
>ENA-UEPG01001893-UEPG01001893.1-human-gut-metagenome-genome-assembly--contig:-NODE-1893-length-14701-cov-3.141958_pt1 | contig 14701 bp, 10 predicted proteins | sample MGYA00242893_ERZ507902 | MGnify/ENA primary metagenome ERZ507902 (study PRJEB26167, sample SAMN06115491) | human gut metagenome | host: Homo sapiens | place: China:Gansu | collected 2015-04-23... | reverse complement strand
CTCGCCATCTTCAACGACGATGCGGAAACGGAGTTTCTCAACCGCCTAGAATGCACCGGTTCGATCCTCAAGCAGTTCGATGACGCCCTCCAGTTCCTCACATTCAACAATAACCTGCGCTCCTACTTCCCAACAGCGCAGCGCATCGACAAGTACGACTACCCTCTCGAAGCCGTGCGAGAAGGACTGCTCAACTGCCTGCTTCACCGCGACTACGATGAAGACACACCCACCTTGGTGAAAATGAACAGAACGCAACTGCGCTTCATATCGCGCGGAGACTTATTCGACATCAGCCTTGAACAGGCGATCATGGGCTCCTCGAACAGCAGGAACGGAGCCCTCGTGCAAATCTTCCACCGTCTGGGAATCGCAGAGGCGTACGGTTCGGGCCTGAGAAAGATCTTCAAGCTCTACGAACACGAGGAGCTCCAGCCAGAGGTAGAGGCCAACGGCTTCTTCTATCTCACGCTGCCCAACTGCAACACGACGCGCAACCCGAATCTCAACCTCAGGAGCAACGAGGGGCCCGGCCTCCGCGGGGATTACGACGCATTCAGGCGGCTCGATGACGAGGGGGCGCTGCCACCTGATGTCGCTCGCGCATTCCGCCCGCTACGAGAGCAGACGGAGAGTCGGTTGCGCGAGGCCAAGCGGTCCGACGGGTGTATCGCCGCGAGCCATGAAGCCGCCATCCCCTCGGACGAGAAGCGACCTCACGCCAGAAAGGTGGAATTGGACGCAAGGTGGACCGGTGACGCAACAGAACGCCTGATCCTTGAATACGCGCTCAAAACGGACGGTGAGCTCTCTCGCCAAGATGTCGAACGCGTCCTTTCCTGCGGGCGCGACATGGCGCTCAAGGTCCTGAACGGGCTGGTCGAGCGTGGAATCATGGCGAAAGACGGTAAAGCGCGCGCAACGCGCTACCACATCATCGAAGCCAAGGGCGCGTGATACAATCGGCCCACACTTTTATCCAATCCCCACCTCGAAGGAGCTGCCGTGGCAAACGCCGTCGACGCACTCACCGATCGCGCGCTCGAGCTTGCGCGCCTCACGATCGTCCGCCGCATCATCACCGCGGTTGCCGTCACGGTCTCGGCGCTCATCCAGACATTCCTGATCCAGGCGTTCGTCCAGCCCGCCGACCTGCTGCCGAGCGGTTTCACCGGTGTGGCAGTCCTCGTCGACCGCATCACCGCGCTCGGCGGCGTGCACATCGACACCTCGCTCGGCATGCTCGCGCTCAACATCCCCGTAGCCGCCATGTGCTGGAGCGGCATCAGCAGGCGCTTCGTCATCTTCTCGATGACCCAAGTCGCCCTGTCCTCGCTGTTCCTCAACATCTTCAACTTCGGCCCGTTTTTGGGCGACAAGATCATGCTCATCATCTTCGGCGGCGTGGTCTCGGGCCTGTCCATCGCCATCGCCCTCAAGGCCGGCGCCTCAACGGGCGGCACCGACTTTATCGCCCTGTGGGTCTCCAATCACACGGGCAAGACCATCTGGGGAGCCATCTTCGCCTTCAATTGCCTCATCCTGGTGATCTTCGGCCAGATATTCGGCTGGGACAACGCCGCGTACTCCATCGTGTTCCAGTTCATCTCGACCAAGACGATCGACAGCTTCTACCATCGCTACGACCGCGTGACGCTGCAAATCACGACGCGCCTGGCGGACGAGGTCATGACCGCCTACGTCAACCACTTCCAGCACGGCATCAGCTGCGCCGAGGTCGTCGGTGGATACAGCCGCGACAGGATGTACCTGCTTCACACCGTCGTATCGACCTATGAGAGCCAGGACATCATCAAGCTCGTATGCGACGTCGACCCCGGCGCCGTAATCAACGTGTTCCACACGCTCGACTTCGTGGGCGGCTGGTGGGGCGGCCATGTGGACGAGCCGCTGCCCACCGCGGTGCCCGACCCGGACAAGCCCGCCCGTCTGCTGTCCAAGCAAGCCCGCCGCCAGGAGCAGTCCGGCCTGCAGCAGGACGACGGCCGCTAACCCAACGTCAAATCGCTCCGAATCGGTTGCATCCCCCGATAGATCTCCGCCTCAATTGGAGACGGCCTCAATTGAAGCGTCCGGCAAAGCGCGTGCAATGTCGAAATTGGCACGCCTCAGCGCTGCATTTTTCGACATTGCACGCACACCTCGATCACGTCTCAATTGGTGCCTGTCCCCAAGTGAGACGCATCTCCGAACGAGGCGCTAGTCGTCGTCTCCCGAGGGGCCGAGCTGGATGAGGATATCCAGCGCCGCCCGAACGGGCCCGATGCCGCCGTTGGAGACATCTGCGTTGATGCCGCGACCAATACCGCTGCCATTGCCCGCCCCGACCTTGTACGGGACCGTGAACTTACGCGTCTTGGGAAATGCGATGGCCCCCAACTTGGTGCGCAGCTCGAATGCAACGTCCTTGGGAACGTCGACACCCTGGTACGTGAGCTTGCCCGCGATGAGCGAGACGCTCTCAAGCCCGAGCCTGTCGGCGCGGATGCGGATGCGGGTACGGTCGAACAGGTTCTGCGCGGCCTCGGGCAGCGCCCCGAACGTCTCCTCGCACTCCAGTTGCAGCGCGTCCACCTGCTCGAGCATATCGGCCGCAGCGAGCTTTCGATACACCAGCACGCGGCGGTCGACCGCCGGAACGTACTCCTCTGCCAGGAAAAAGTCGGCCGGCAGGTTGATGGCAACGCCCGCCTGCTCCACGTCCGCACCGCCCTCGCCGCGCGCCTCGGCCACGGCAGCCCCAAGCATCTGCGTGAACAGGTCGAAGCCCACACTCGAAAGATTGCCGTGCTGCTCGGCGCCGACGAGCGAACCCGCACCACGAATCTCCAAGTCTCGCATGGCGATGCGCATACCGCTGCCCAGGTCCTGAAACTCGGAAAGAGCGGTGAGGCGCGCCGTGGCCTCCTCGGTGAGGGGCAGCTCGCCCGGGAACATGAAGTACGCATACGCCTGGGTTGCCGAACGACCGACACGGCCCTTGAGCTGATAGAGCTGCGCCAAGCCCAAGCGCTGCGAGTCCTCGATGATGAGGGTGTTCGCGCTCGAGTTGTCGATTCCGCTCTCCACGATGGTGGTGGCGATGAGCACATCGATCTTCTTGGTGGCGAACTGCACCATCACATCCTCGACCTCGCGCGGGCTCATCTTGCCGTGCGCCACGCCGATACGCGCCTCCGGCGCCGCCTCGAGCACGCGCTCGACGGCGTCGTCGATGGTCTTCACGCGGTTGGACACGTAGTAGACCTGGCCGCCGCGCCCAATCTCCAGACGAATGGCCGCGCTCACCACATCCGGGTCGTACTCACCCACATGCACAGCAACCGGGCGGCGCCCGGTAGGCGGCGTGGTGATGAGGCTCATGTCGCGAACACCGCTCATGGCCATCTGCATGGTGCGTGGGATGGGCGTCGCAGAAAGCGTGAGCACGTCGATCTGCTCGCGCATGTTTTTAAGCTGCTCCTTATGTTGGACGCCGAAACGCTGCTCCTCGTCGATGATGACCAGGCCGAGCTCATGCGGGTTCACATCGGCCGAGAGCAGGCGATGTGTGCCGATGAGCACGTCGACTTTACCCTCGGCAAACGCAGCCAACGCGCGGCGCTGCTGCGCGGGTGTGCGAAAGCGAGAAAGCACTTCGACCTCCACGCCAAAGGGCGCAAAGCGCTCGAAGAACGTCTCGTAATGCTGCTGGGCGAGAATCGTCGTGGGGCACAGGACCATGACCTGACGCCCACCGTCGACACACTTGAACGCGGCACGCAGAGCGACTTCGGTCTTTCCAAAACCCACGTCGCCGCAAAGCAGGCGATCCATCGGCTTGGTCGACTCCATGTCGGACTTGATGTCGGCAATGGCATCGAGCTGGTCGCGCGTCTCATCGTACGGGAAGCTCTCCTCCATCTCGATCTGGCTTGCGCTGTCCGGCCCAAAGGCGAAGCCCGTGATGGAGCTGCGGCGCGTATACAGATCGACCAGGTCGAACGCGAGTTTTTTAGCGCTTTTGCGCGCCTTGGTGGTGGCGCGGCTCCAGTCGGCGGTGTTGAGGCGCGTGAGACGCGGGTTGTCGCCGTCGGGACCGACGTAGCGCGTGATACGGTCGACCTGCTCGAGCGGCACGTACAGCTTGTCGCCGCCCGCATACTCCAGCATGAAATAATCGCGCTCCTTGCCGCCCACCTCCTGGCGGACGATCTCGGAGAACAACGCGATACCGTGTGTGGCGTGAACCACGTAGTCACCAGGCTTGAACGGGAACGTCACCTCGGTGATGTCCACGCGGCGACGTGGGCGGCCGCGCTTGCCGTCCATGCGCGAATTGAGGTCGGCCAGACTGAACACAGCCAAATGAGCCGAAGGCACCACTACGCCGGACGGAATGGGGATGTCGACGAAAGTCACGCGACCGCGCGTGATGGTGGGCACGGCCACGGAACCCTCATCGAGGCCGCGTGAGTTGAGCGCATCGACATCTCGCTTGAGCAGGGAGACGGTCACGTCCGATCCCACATGGCCCGCGTTTTCCGGCGCCGCCTGCAGCGACTCCTCGAACGGGACGGAGATATCGGTGAACGAGAGCTCCATCGACTCGCGCGCCCCGCGATCGGGGATGGCGAACACGCAGGCATAGCGGTTGTTCACCACCTCCTGGATACGACTGACGAATCGGTTGTCGGAGCCTGACAACGCCGGCTGCTCGATCTTGAGCTCGGCCGTGACCTGGCCGCCGGCACGGATGAGGCTCACGTAATTCAGGCGCTGCTGCCGTCCGAAATCAAGTTCCTGGGGGCGAACGTAGAGGCCGTCCAAACGCGTGACCTTCGCATCGGCGGCACGGCGCTCAAGATCTTCGTACGCACGCGCGCAATCGTCGAACAACGACCGCGGCTCGGAAAGGATCACGAGCGCATCGCGGTGCACGTGCGCGAGCGGGCTCACCGTGCCCCCGTACATCAGCGGCAAGAACCGTTCGAGCTCAGGTGTAACCACGCGCGCCTGCACGAGCTCGAGCAGCGCCGCAAGCTCCGTGTCATTCTGCGCGGGAAGATAAAGCGCCTCCGAGATGCGTTTCACCGCGTCATCGGTGAGGGCGAGCTCGCGAACGGGACTTATCTCGACCGACTCCTCATCGCCGATCGTCTGGCCGGTCGACGCCACCATGAGGCGGATGCGGTCGATCTCATCGCCAAAGAACTCGATACGCACCGGGGCCGTGGATTGGGCGGCCCAGATTTCGACGGTATCGCCCTGCACGCGGAAGAGGCCGGGAGCATCGGCTGCGTCGGCGCGCGTGTACCCCATGCCGACCAGGCGTGCAGGCACCTGCTCGAACGGAATCTCCTCCCCCACCGAAAAGGCGGTCGATTGCCAATAACGGCTCTCGAGCGGCGGGACGCAGCGCAGCAGCGAACGCGCCGAGGCGACCATGATGCACGATTCGCCCTGGGCAACACGCGACATGGCGGCACAGCGAGCGGCGACCACCGCATCGTCCGGCTCGTTGCTTTTCCAGGGATAATCCTTGCGCTCGGGAAAACGAGCCACGTGCTCCGCGCCCACATACGCCGCGAGCGAACGGGCCGCCCGGTCTGCCGCCTCCTCGCCCGAAACGATATACACCGTGGGGCGCGGGGCGCGGGCAAACTGCGCCGCAACCGCAAGGGTGCGTCCGGATTGGGAAATCGCAAGCGTGGCGTCCTCACCAGCGGCGAGGGCCGCCTCGATGTCCTGAAGCGCTTCCGCGGTGTAGAGCTGCGCGGCTATGCGGTGAATAAGCATGAAGGGTGCCTCTCAACAAATCTCAATGGGCTATCCCAGTTTGGCGCTTGGGCAGATGTCGGCCAGTGGGCACTCGCCGCACAGGGGCTTACGGGCGTCGCAGATCTCGCGTCCCAGCATGATCCACTGGTGATTCACGTCATTCCAGTACTCACGCGGCAAGATCTTGAGCAAGTCCTGCTCGGTTTTGAGCGGCTCCTTCTCATGGGTCTTGGGCGAGAGCTTGAGACGATGGGCGATGCGGTTCACATGGGTATCCACCGCAATGCCATCGACGATTCCGTAACCGACGTTCAAAACGATATTGGCCGTCTTGCGCCCCACACCCGGAAGCTTGACGAGCTCCTTCATCTCGTTGGGAACCACACCGCCGTAATCGGCCACGATCATCTGCGCGCACGCGATGCAGTGCTTGGCCTTGGTCTTGTAAAAGCCGAGCGACTTGATGACGTCGGAAAGCTCCTCGTATGTCGCCCCGGCCATCTGCTCAGGCGTGGGCCAACGGCGAAACAACTCGGGCGTCACCTTATTTACCTGGGCATCCGTCGTCTGTGCAGAGAGCAGGACGGCGATGACCAATCTGAACGGCGTTTCATGGTCCAGGAAGCACTCAACCGGGCCATAGCGCTCGTTGAGCCTACGACATGTCTCGATCGCGCGCTCGCGCTTGGCCGCATTCGTCTCACGTGGCATGATTCGTGCACGCTCCTTGCTTACTCTTCGTCGTCCGCTACATCGCTGGATACATCCGAGATCTCGAGCAACTCGGCCGCCAGGGCGTCATCCTCCATCGCGGTGACGCTCTTGAGCTTGCGCTCAATCACATTCGTGCGGGTGTTGATGATGCCGTCGACGGTCTTGCCCGCCGTTTCGATCTGCCGAAGTGCGCGGCGCAACTCCGCCTGGTATTTGGGAAACTAAGCTTTCACGGCACTCAAGACCCTTTGGATCTCATCCGCTCTGCGCTGGAAGGCAAAGGTCTGATAACTCATCTGCAGACTGTTCAAGATGACCGCCATGGTCGAAGGGCCCGCGATGTTCACCTGATAGTCGCGCTGCAGGCATTCGATAAGGCCGGGACGGTCCACCACCTCGGCATATAGCCCCTCGAACGGCAAGAACATGATTGCGAAGTTCGTGGTCTCCGGAACGCTCAGATACTTGGAGGAGATATCTTTGGCCTCGGCTTTGATCACCTGCTCGAGGGCTCGGCGCGCCGCCGCCACCCCTTCCGCATCGCCCGCCTCGATGGCGTCGCGCAAATGCTCGTAGGTGTCCCCGGGGAACTTGGAGTCGATGGGCAGCCAAATGGGATCGCCGCCCTCGACGGGCAGCTTGACCGCAAACTCCACGCGCTCCGCGCTCCCTGGCTTCGTGGCCACGTTCTCGGCGTATTGGTCCGCCGTCAGTATGTCCCGCAAAATCGCACCAAGCTGGACTTCGCCCAAGATACCGCGCGTTTTCACATTCGAGAGCACGCGCTTGAGATCACCCACCCCCGAGGCGATGTTCTGCATGTCGCCAAGACCGCGATACACCGCCTCGAGCTGGCTGCTCACCTGTTTGAACGAAGCCCCGAGGCGGTCGTTGAGGGTGGTGGCGAGCTTCTCATCCACCGTGGCCCTGATTGCCTCGAGCTTGAGCTCGTTATCCCGACGAATAGCGCTGAGCTGCACGTCGACGGTCTCACGGACCTTGTCTAGGCGCTGCTCCACCGCCCCGCGATTCTGCTCGAGATTCTGGGCGATTTCACGACGCGCCTCATCGGCCTTGGAACTCACCTGGTCGATCGCACGCACCTGCGAGTCGAAATGCTGCTGCTCGATGATCGAGGTGCTGGCCGCCTGGTTGAGCGTCGCCTGCGTCGTCGTGAGCACCTGGGAAAGCACAGATTGGACGGAGACGAGCGCTTCATTTGCGCGCGCCATCTGCTCGCTCGCCTCATCCATGCGCGAACGGCTGCGCTCGAGCTCGCGATGTGCGCGCATCTGCATTACGATCGCCGTGGCCGCGCACACCGCAGCCGCAACGGAAGCCAACGCCGCAACCAGTTCCATGCCCATGCCATTGCCCTCACTCAAACGGCCAAATGCCCCACGAGGCGCCGACCGACCTAACATTCTCCCAAACCATCTTAAAGCAGTCGGCGAGCGCTTCCACGACTTCCTCGGGGCTAGCCCCACTCAACACGAACGTCAGCGCGTAGGAGGCGATGAACACCGCCACCAGAAGGACGGGCACGGCCAAGATGAGCACAAGGGTCCGAAGCACGGCCAACACCCGGCGCCTGCGGACTCGCTTGCGATCGAAGGCCAGCTCAGCCTGATACTCTTCATAAGCGACAGAGTGAGGCGAATCGTCCAAAACGGTACAAGCCGCTTGGGATCCAATAGATTTCCGCTGCTCAATAAAAAGGTCCATGCAAAGCCCTCCTCCTTGGGAAGGACGCACATGGATCGGAACTCTTAGCATTGCGCGGCCGGCGTCCGGAGTCAAGACCCGTTCGCCGACCGCGCACACCTATCACCCGTGCGGTATCACCGCAACAGCCCGATCAATCACCTAGAACCGGCGAAGCCTTTGCATCAAACCGGCAAACGCCGTGCTCAGGCCAAGCGCCAAAGCCCCCAGGGCCATCGGCATTGAAGCATCGCCCGTCGAGGGCAAACCGCTGGCGGGCTTACCGTTGGCAGGCTTACCGCTCGCGCCGGGCGTTTCCTCCGATGTATCGAGCTCGGCATCCGGCTGAGACTGCTCGCCTTCGGGTCGCTGAGGCTTCTCGGAGCCGTCGGGAGCACCGCCGCTGCCGTCGGACCCATCGCCACCGTTGCTGTTGCCGTTGCCGTCGCCGCTGTCACCGCCATTGCCGTCGCCGCTGTCACCGCCGTTGCCATTGCCATGGTCACCGCCGCCGTTGTCGCCACCGTTGCCGCTATCGCCACCGTTGCCATTGCCGCCCTGATTGCCATCATTGCCATTGCCGCCATCGGGACCAGGAAGCTCGGGGCCAGGCTCGGCGGGGCCCAAATCGATCTGGACCTCATCCGATGTCACCGCGTCGAGGCCGGGCAGACCCTTCACGCGCGCAAAGGCATAGTACTTCTCACCCGGCATCAGGCTCGTGAACACCGGGTCGGCTGTCCACGTGTTGAGCGGGTTGCCCTGAACCGAAGGCTCGTCCTCCAGAAGCACCGGAGCCTCCATGGGCGGATTGGGCGAATCGCACAGCGCGTACTCAATCCGATGCTCCAGCCCCTCAACGCCCGAAACCGTCGCGCTCAAGCGCAGCGAATCCCCGCCGATCTTCTCGACCGAAATCGCCACCTGCACGTTCGCTGGCGAGACCGTCACCGCAAGCGGGACGCTGAGCTGGCGCGCCTCGGCGCTCAAACCCGCCGCACGGTACGTCACCGTCGCCACGGCCTCATGCGTGCCGGCCGCGATGCCCGCAGCCGGGGAAATCTTCCAGCTCGAATCGGTCCCCTCGGGAGCCACCGCGGAATTCCCCTTTGTCACGACAAACGCATCGGAATCAACGGTGACGGACTCGATGGTCACCTCGGCCTTGCTCGTGTTGACCAGCTCGATGGGCAGGGCTTCCACAGCCTGGCCGACTTCCATCGGCTTGAAGCGTAGCGGCTCGGCCTCCAGGCCCGGCTCATGGACCTCGTAAAAATCAAAGAGCGTCGCGCTGAAGTAGATGTCCGTCAGGTGAATCTTGAAGTAGCGACCGCGTACCGGACCGTTCTTGAACGCAAACTCCGCGCTCAACCTCTCATCGCTCCATTCGGACGGCCTCGTATCCGTGCCTCCCCTCCAGCTGTAGCCCTCGACCTCGGTGAATTGCGCCGCATCGACCGGCTCGCCCGTCGGCAGGCCCGTATCGGGGGCTGCCGAGACCGTCACCCTCATATTTTTGCCCCAGCGGGGAATGCCGTTGGTGTTGATACCCTTCGGCCTCCAGTAGGTGAGCGAACTGATCTCGCGCTCATGACCCAAATCGATCACGATCCATGCGTCGGGACCGCTCTCCGCCTTCGTGATCCAAAACTCGTTACCCGGGCCGTAATATCCGTCGATGACGCGGTTCGCCATCGCCGCGCCGTCGCGCGAAGACAAATACGAGTTCACGGCCATCTCCTCGTACGGCACGAAACTCGCATCGCGCTCGCCCGCGGTGAAGGAGAACGTCACAGCCTCGGAAGCCGCCGACATTCCCGTTGCGGGACGGCGCACCTCGACCGTGCGATTTCCCTTGTACGTGCGCCCGATATCAAAAGGCTCCCACGTTCCGCCGTCGACACGCATCTGCAGCCCCTCGACGACCTTGCCGTCCTGGAAGTAGATGCGGTTGGCGCGATCGTTGCCCTCGATCATGATGCGGCCGAGCTCGCGCCTGGAAATATCGATTGAGTTGACTACATTCGCGCCGATGAGCTGGATCTTGATGTCGTTCTCGGCCGTGATCGACTCGAGTTGATCGCCCGTGAGCTGGACCTCGGTTTCGCCGGCGGTCAACTGCGTCCAGGAGGAGCCTCCGTCCAAGCTGTACTTCCAAGCAACGCCACCGCCACGCAGGTGCTCGCCCAGGCGGATCTTTCCACCATGCTCGCCATCATAGGAGAACAGCGCCACCGCGCCATCGGAGCGACCCATGAGAGCATGGGCGATGCTCACGCATGCATCGCGGTTGACGGTCTCCTCCTTTGTCACCTGAGTGGCTTTTTGCAGCGCATCCATACGGATCGCGTCCAGTGCCACCAGGTACTTGTTTTCGGTGCGACGACTGATCTCCTTGATGAGGTCGTGCATCGGCAGCGGATGGAACTTCAAGTCCTCCGCGAGCCCGGAGGCGAATGCCGCCCATTCCTCGGCCGCAGCGCCGCGCTTCACCATAAGGTTAATCTGCCCGCAAATGGCATCGTAGTTGATGGCCTGCGCAGCCCGCGCCGCATTCATCGCCTCTTCCTGGGCTGCAGCGTCGCCGTCAAAGCTCGCAGCCACCAGGCGTGCCTCGTAGCTGCGACGATACGCCTCCGCATCCGCCAGCGCCTCCTGAGCGTACAGGGCGTAACCGCCGCGGAAATCATAGGTGGAGGTACGGCCCCAGTCGCCCATCCAATGCGCGACGTCGGCGTTCCGGCTCCGCCCAAAACCCGACACGTCATTTTGGACACGATACGTGGGCACCATCTTGCCCGACGCGTCCCGACGCAGCTCGTACGTGAGCGTCGCCGCATGGCCGGGCTGCCCCACCACGAATGAGGGGACGCCCACCATGCCGTTGAGATTGGCGAACGTTTTTGCGAGGGCGCCGCACACGCCGCCCTTCTCAAACGCCATCCACAGGCGGTGGTATTTCGTCTTCTCCTGCGTAGCGCCGGGAACCTTGGAGGTTTCGCCACAGCCGATGTGGTAGGGATCGGTCGGCTTCTGGTTGGGGAAGTTCGGATCATCGTAGGCGAGGCGGTACTTCTCCTGCCAACCGCCCTGCCACGTCGTAAGAGCACCGCCATCCGTTCCGGTGGAGGACTTGATCTCGGTCACAGGGCCGGTGAACTTCGCATCGTCGTAAAAATCGGCGTAGCTATACCCGCCGTTGTTGGTGAAATCGCCCTTGTACCACACATACGAATACGCATTCAGGCGACTGTCCTCATGCTCGGCGTTGGGATAGCGATACAGCGAGTAGTTGGCCAGCCAGGCGAGCTCCTCGTCTGGGATCTGGTTCTCGAACACATAGCGCATGGTTTCAACCGGCAGCCCGTCGAAGAGCTCCTTCTGGAAGCGATATCGGCTGTCCGCGCGAAAGACCTTGATCATGTTGTAGCGCACGAGCGGATCAGATACGAAACCCGGGTCGCCCGTCCACAGGCGCGCGCGACCCGAAACGTCGAGCGAGGCGGCGATCATCATGCGCAGGAAGACGTCGGCGTCGACACCAGTCAGATCCCCACCATAGGCCTTACGCAAATCGCGCAGAATACCGAGGGACTGGATGTAGTCAGCCGGAAGCGCCGCGGCGTTCTGCCTATTTGTATGAACCTTGCCGCCCAGGATGTAATGACGCAACGCGGAAAGATCGCCCATCAGCCAGTCGACGAGGTCGGCATTGGCCGAATCCTTCTCGCAAAACTCGCGGAGCTGTTGCTCACCCGCGCGGTTGACGAGCTCTCGCTGCAAAAGTAGACGCTCCGCGGCCTCATCCAACGTGCCCTCGGCGGCACGGGCCGCAAGGTCGCGCGCACTACCGAGCTTGCGGATCTGTCCATCCAGACTCGCAAGCGACTGAACCGCGCTCGCCGGTGCCGCGTGGGCAGCGACGGGCGGCGTCACCATGGGGACCGCCACAGATGCCGTGACGATGCCGGCAGCCACGGTGGCCGCCCTGATCGCACTCGTCGCCGTGCGGGACGTATTCACATAACGGGTAGTTGCGAGATGTGCCTCGCGGGGGCGCTGGTCAACCATGGCCATGGCGCACTCCTTTTATGCTGCGTGTATAGTACCCGCCCATTTTACCCTAGTGCTCTGATGGGGAATATGTTTTTCGCACCGCGAAATCGCCCATCACGCATAAGCCCCCGCGATCGCTCGATCACGGGGGCTCTCTTTCACTTGCGATACGCGAGGCGCTCGATCCTAGTAGTTGACGACCTGCTCCTCGAAATAGGCCTGCGGATGGGCGCACACGGGGCACAGCTCCGGAGCAGTGGGGCCAACATGCAGATGACCGCAGTTCAGGCACTTCCAGACCTTCACGCCCTCGCGAGCAAAGACCTCGCCCTTCTCAACGCGCTCGGCAAGCTTGTTGTAGCGCTCCTCATGGGCCTTCTCAACGGCGCCGACGCCGCGGAACTTGGCGGCGATGGCCGTAAAGCCCTCTTCCTCGGCGGTCTTGGCGAACTCATCGTACATGGTGGTCCACTCGTAGTTCTCGCCCGCCGCCGCGTCGCGCAGGTTCTCCAGCGTGCTCGGGATATCGCCGCCGTGCAGCTCCTTGAACCACAGCTTGGCGTGCTCGGCCTCGTTCAGGGCCGTCTCCATGAAGATGTTGGAAATCTGAACGAAACCCTCCTTCTTAGCCTTGGAGGAGTAGTAACGATACTTGGTATGCGCCTGAGACTCGCCGGCGAATGCGGCCTCGAGGTTCTTCTTGGTCTGCGACTGCTCGAAATCCATGAGTTCCTCCCTCGGTGGTGCAACACAGGCACGGCGCCACGGCTGCACCACATCCGCGACCCGATGATGGGCCGGCCCCTATCGAGAAACCGTCCCAATGAGATAGTTGTACCCCAATTCCACGATGCCTCAATCAGGCGATGCGCCAAACCCCTTCGTTTTCACAGCAGAACCCCTCGCGTCCCAGATCCGAGAGAATGGACTCGACCAGCTCACGCTCCACCGGAGCTCGGCCTGCATCGCGCTCAGAGGCGCCAAGCGCCGCGTGCACGGACGGGGCATCCATCCCCTCCCCGAGCGTTTCTGACGACGGGACCCCTCGAACTTCGACTGGCGCGTATACGCCTTAGCGCGTCGAGAGGGGTTGGGAACGGTCTTTTTGAGGTACGCACCGTAATCGAGCATCGCGTAATACCAAGAACGGGGCGTATCGTCTTCGTCCTGAGGAACGGCATAAGCGCCCATAGGCCCGCCATCGACGTCGATCGATGTTTCGAACGAATCCAGCCCCGCCGGGCAGGTCGCCTCGACGATGGGAACAAGCTCCTTGTCGGGCACAGACGGCACGTCGGGAAAGAGATGGTGCAGCACCACGGTCCTCACGTTCGTCTCGAGGTACACCCCGGGCAGATCGAAGGCGAACGCCCGAATCCCCTGCGCCGTCGCAGGCCCGATACCGGGCAGGGCGACGAGCTCCTTCACTTCAGTGGGGAAGACGCCGTCGTAATCGAACGCGATTTGCTCGGCCGCCGCCTTGAGCGCCAACGCACGGCGGTTGTAACCCATGCCCTGCCACGCCGCCAACACCTCGGCTGTACCGGCTTCGGCGAGGGCGAACACGCTCGGGAACCGATCCAGCCATTCGACCCAACGGGTCTCCACGCGCGCCACCTGCGTTTGCTGCAACATGACCTCAGACAGCCATATCTCATACGGATCGCGCGTGCGGCGCCACGGAAGGTCGCGATACAGACGAACCCCTTCCGTCCTAACAAGCGTACGGAAGGGGTTCATGTCCATGCGTGCTCCTTAAGGGCGAGCAGCTTACTTGCCGCACACCTTCCCACACGAGGCGTATTCGACAAAGCGGTCGCGGTCGGTGAATTTAACGTCAACAGCGGGATATTGACGGTGATTGACGACATCGTCAAGCGTCACAGAATCAAGGTAGTCGCGCAGCAGCTCCTGAGCACCGGCCCAGATGGGGTGATAGCAGCAGCACTCCATACGCGGGCACATGCCCTCCTCGGCAGTGCAGTCGTTCATGACGAGCGGGCCCTGCACGGCCTCGACGATCTGGCGAATGGTGATCTCGGACGGCTTGAGGCGCAAGCGCATACCGCCGCGCACGCCACGCAAGCTCTCCACGATGCCGGCCTGAACCAGACCGTGCTGAATCGAGCGAGCGAAAGAATACGGGACATCCACCGCCTCGGCGGCGGTACGGACCGACAGAAGGCTCTTGTTACCTTCGGCAAGCATCGCCAGCATTCGGAGGGCGTAATCGGTTTTGCGGGAGATATCCATCTCAATAAACTCCTTGCTGGGCTTCACGCCACTCGACCGCAGGTTAAAACACAATCAGTATGAACACGGGCGCCCCGAGAAGACCCCCTATCAATGTATATCAGAATTTTTCATCAACTATACAACGTTTGACGAAAGACGTCCTTTTGGGAACTCATGTACTTTAAGACTTAAATCTAACGCAAAAAGCCCC